>Ga0163109_10000050_pt1 | contig 99043 bp, 81 predicted proteins | sample CRUFie1St13metaG_FD_108704 | JGI IMG/M metagenome (GOLD analysis project Ga0163109, IMG submission 108704) | Marine microbial communities from the Costa Rica Dome - CRUD Field 142mm St13 metaG | ecosystem: Environmental > Aquatic > Marine > Oceanic > Photic zone | place: Costa Rica: the Eastern...
AGCGATCGCTAAAGCGCCCCACAGGCTCGTGTCTTGACGGCACTGGGCTGAATTGCATATCCAGTAGGTCTGACCATCTGCTCTCAATGCAATAACGCCGCCTTCCCAACGCTCCGCGACAATCTCGGGGATTCCGTCACCATCAAGATCTCCTACGGCTAAATTGCCTGCAGGAGCCACACGTCGCGAAAGTCCATCCGCGGACCAAAGTTCTTGCCCGTTGGTTCCAGAGACCGCGCGAACGATTCCGGCCTGCAGCGTATGTTGATACGGGTCATTGGCGGGACCCGTCGTATCAAAACTTATAAAGACAATATCGGGTGTATCACGTCCGTCGATGACTGAATCCCCATTATCATCGGTCAGATTTATGACAACCGGTGTGCTCATGACTTGGTCTTTTGTGGGTTCAGGAGAATTGGAGTTTGGTAACCATGACCATTCGCTTGTCGGGGCAAAGACACCAGGCTGAGGCGTATAAGTACATGTAGGATCAACCGAACCACCCTGCCGGAAGGTCGTGGGCGGGTCGCATGCATCACCTTGGCCATCGAAGTCACTATCCGCTTGACCAGGATTTGGAGTATCAGGGCAGTTGTCCTCGCTATCGACAATACCATCACCATCTCGATCGTTCGTTGCCGCACCTGAGTCGGTCGAGGAACCTGCATCCTCTGCGGGTTGAGTTCCAGCATCGGACTGACCAGCGTCTATCTCGGCAGTCGCGTCCGAACTCATCGAGGCGTCTTCAATAAAAATCCCTGCATCAGAACCAGGAGAAATGCTCCCACTGTCGAGTTTACGACCCACGCATTCACCGCTGATGCAGCTCGAATTCGGTTCGCATTCCTGGTTTGAAGTACATGTCGACGCCGCCTCATCGCAACTGCAGCCCGCCGCTGCGAGAATTGCCACTGTCAAAACAAAGCGCTGAACAAAACTTGGCTCAAAAGTAATCATCACTAAACCCTCGTATATACCCGATCTTCTTGGTGTTCCGGTCTATACAGCCCAAAAAACCGAGGAAAACCCAAAGCGGTTATCGGCAATCTTTTTCGTTTGTATACTAATAAGTTATCGTCATTCGGAGACCACAAGTCAGGAAAATTGATTTCGCGGAGAATTCCCCAGCTGACCGCAGCTTTTATCGATCTTTTTGAAACCGATACCCTCCGGAGGTGTACGCAATGAATGTACATTGATGGCTTAGGAGGAAAGTGCAGGAGCACACCGTCGCTCGAGCGAATCTGACGGTAGGTTTTGTGAAATTTGCATCTGATATGAGACAGGAGACTTGCTTATATCAGCAAACATTTGACGCGAACTGAGTGTATACCGATGACCTGCTTCAGCTGATTCGGCCACTTTGATTTCTAAGATAGCCCTCATCCAGCAAGATCTTCAGGAGAGGCAATTTTACTTACGAGAACCTCGCGTTCTGCCTTTGGCCCCGAAGGCTCGCTGACAATACCTTGACGTTCCATGGTTTCGATCATTCGAGCGGCACGATTGTAACCAACCCGCAGTCGACGCTGCAGACCGGAAATCGAAGCTTTTCGAGTATCAGTGACGATTTTCACTGCTTGATCGTACATTGGATCCAAATCCTCATCTTCCTCCTCCATCGACTCTTCGTCATTTCGAGGTTTGAGAATCTCTGCATCGTAATTTGGTTTGCCTTGAGCTTTCCAGAAATCTGCCACACGTTGAACTTCTTCTTCGGTAACGAAAGCACCGTGAATACGCGTCGTAGATGGCGAAGCGTTACTCAAGTACAACATATCACCCATGCCAAGCAGGTTTTCTGCACCGGGCGAATTGATAACTGTCGCACTGTCATGTCGCGATGCAACTCTGAAGGACATTCGGGTCGGGAGATTATTTTTGATAACACCGGTGATCACGTCTGTTGATGGGCGCTGTGTCGCGATAATCAAGTGAATACCGGCGGCACGAGCTTTTTGTGCCAAGCGTTGAACAGCCTGTTCGACATCCCTCGGAGCCACACACATAAGATCAGCAAACTCGTCGATCAAGATTACAATATAGGCCATGTCGTCTGGAAGATCTTGGCCTTCCCATGGGTCCGGAAGACGGTCACCTTTTGCTGCTACAGCAGCAACTTCCACAGGAACTTCCGATGGAATGACGTCGTCTTCTATCTCAGATTCATCAGTCGACAATTGGTCCGCTTCACGTTGTTTGCGTAAGAGCGCTAATTTTTGGTTGAAACCATCAATGCTTCGAACCTTGAAATCTGACAGCATTCGATAGCGACGTTCCATCTCGTCAACGGCCCATTGCAGAGCTAATGACGCCTTCTTCGCGTCAGTCACTACAGGTAGAAGAAGATGTGGAATGCCATCATAGAGCGACAACTCAAGCATCTTCGGGTCGACCATAATGAACTTAACCTGGTCTGGAGTCGCCTTGTATAAGATAGACAAGATCATTGCGTTCGTGCTTACCGACTTACCAGAACCAGTCGTACCTGCAACCAAACAGTGAGGCATTTTTGCCAGGTTTGCGACTTGAGCATCACCTTCGGCGTCTTTACCCATGGCGATTGTCAGCAAAGATTTCGATTCTAAAAATCGATTGTGGCTAATGATCTCTCGAAGATAAACTGTTTCTCGAGTCTTGTTCGGCAGCTCGATACCAACAACCCCTCGACCTGGAATCGGCGCGATGATGCGAACGCTTCGAGCCTCCATAGACATCGCGATATCGTCGGAAAGGTTCGCTATTTTTGATACCTTTACGCCAGGAGCTGGCTGATATTCATAGGTTGTAACAACAGGCCCTGGGCGAATTTTGACAACTTTCCCGTCGACGCCATATGTACGTAATTTCTCTTCAAGACGAGTCGCCTGACCCTTCAAAAACAGTGGGTCGACGGGTTCGCGGTCAGGAGCATCGTAGTCCAAGTGCTTGAGCGGCGGAAGTTCATACACTTTTTTCGGGTTTCGATTCGGGATTTTTATATTCAACGCATCACCGCTGTCGAGAACATCTTGATTTGGACCGTCAGGAATCCGGTCAACAATAAATGGGCCGTCTTCTGAGTCTGCCGAACTTTCGTCGGTATCAGTTGCATCGCTTTGAGCAGCAATGGCTTCCTCGTTAGATTCTTCTTCCTCGTACGCTTCTTCAATTTCTTCGTCTTGCTCAACGTCAGACGCAGGATTTTGAAAGACTTCGATTTCCGGTTCGTTTACCTCGTCTTCGAAAGCCTCTTCTTGTTCCTGGGAAGAGGAAGCCGCCGCAGCTGCTTCCGCCTCGGCTTGAAGCTCGGCTTCGTGTGCCGCGCGTTCTTCTTCTTCCCTTTGAGCTCTCTCTTCTTCTTCTTTTGCTCTTTGTTCTTCTTCTAGTCGAAGACGCTCTTCTTCTTCTTTCTCTTTTCGAAGTCGTTCCTCTTCTTGAATCTTTGCCTTCGCTTCGTCGGCAGCGATCTTCGCTAAAGCACGTTCTTCTGCTTTGGCTCGGGCCTTGATGATGGCCAAACGTTTCTTTTCTTCAAGTTTATCGATAAGAGCGCGTTCTTTTTCTTCCCGCTTTGATTGAACTTCGATTTTTCGCTGTTCCGCATTCGCGAATACTTCTGCCTCTCGCTCACGTGCGGCTTCATTGGCGGCGCGAATAATATCCACTCTCGCCCAAATTTGCATTCCGACCCAGCGAAGAGCCTTACCAGTATCGCTCATAGCTGCACCAAACGACATATCTGCAGCGCCAATCAGACAAACGGCAAAAAAGCCCGCAGCGAGAAGACCTGCACCAGCAGGTCCAATAAATGAACGCATAAGTTCACCGGTAAATGCACCAATAAGCCCCCCGGCAGAATAACCAAAAACGGTATCATTACCGAGAGCGAGATGAGCTAAGGTTGTGGTCGCTAGAGTCATCCCAGCAGTTGAAGCCATCGCAACTGGACGGGGCCACCGCGCCTTACCGACAATCACCGCACCGGCGAATATTCCAACCGCGGCCACAAAAACGTAACCAAGAACACCAATCGTAGAAATGAGAAAACGAGCAATCACTGAGCCTATCGGGCCCACCAAATTTGATTGGCCGGAGTGATCAGTTGGGTCGAAAGAGATGAGCGCGAACATTAATGCACCCGCCATCGTCATCCCCATCACACCAAAAGCCTCCATGCCTCGGCCTCGCCCACCTTCGGTAATGACCTCCGCTTCTGGTTTTCTCTTTTTCTTCGTCGCTTTTTCTTTTTTCGCTCGTGCCATGCTTCGTGTCCTACATTGTGGGACAATGTCGCCTACGTCAAAAAAACGGCCGTTTTTTTTTTTGCGGTTTTTCGCTTTTTTGAGAAAAGTCACGTGATGGCGGTCTCATTTTCGAAAAGTATCGGAAATACTTGCATTATTTTGCCACTACTGACGTCTTAGGAGCGCGTTATGTTGCTTCGATTTGCCACTTATTGTCTCATGTCTGTAACGATTTCCGCTGTTCCTAGCCCAAAAAGAGGTCTCAACTCGGAAAGCAGTAAAACCAAGGAACCTCCTCTTTCTACTCAAGTCGAAGAACATATTAAAAAGCAGCTTGAAGAAAAATACAGGGCCAATATTCCCAAGAAAAAACGTAAGAAAAAAAAGAAAAAGCCAAAGAATTCAGCTTCCCTTATCGTTAAAATTCAACGCTTTTACGACAATACAGAAGACCTCACAGCAAATTTTATCCAGCGGTATACGAGAGTCGCTATCAGTCGCACCAGTGAATCTCGTGGTGTCGTCACGATTCGCAAGCCTGGAATGATGCGCTGGGATTACTCCCAACCCGAAACAAAGAGCTTTATCGCAGATGGCAAGACTTTGGTGATCTATGAACCCGAAGAAGAGCAAGCGATCATTGACCGAAATTTTACATCTTCGCAGCTGAATTCGTCCATGGGGTTTCTTTGGGGTAACGGTAAACTTGCCGACAGCTTTACAGTGATTTCTTCCAAAAAAGAGGGCACAAATACCGTCCTTACGCTCAAACCCAAAGCTGATGCGACCTATACGAAGTTAACGCTCGTTGTGGAAACGAAGACAGGACGCGTTCTCGAGACAAAGCTTTTTGAAACCGCGGGCAACACGAACCACTTCAAATTTCGTGATATCAAAACGAACTTGAAGATTCCAAAGTCACGTTTTCAATTCACACCACCTCCCGACATCGATGTGATCGAACGACCGTAAAGTCTACGCATTGACTCAAACCCCTTGCTTAGTAGATTCTGCAAGTACTGTGACGGAAACAACTCAACCAGAAACGCACTTTGATGTACTTGACCCTAGCGATAACTCCGTCATTAGATCAGTAGAAATCAGTCATGCTGCAGCTGTCACGTCCGAGATGGAACGAGTGCGAAGAGCCGCGCAGAAATGGTCGAAGACGACCATAGACGAACGCTGCAAAGCCCTGGGAAAAGTTCGAGATATTATTTCCCGAAGAGGTGAAGAAATTGTTCAATTGGTATGCCGAGAAAACGGCAAAGCACTGCAAGACGCGTATTGGCTAGATTTGGTCAGCACGCTTGCGCTCATGAATCATTTCTTAGAGCATGCTCCCGCGATTCTCGCTCCCGAACGCGTACATTTAAGCCTTCTCAAACATCGGCGCAGTTATATCAGCTACGAACCAAAGGGCGTCGTTGGAATCATTACACCCTGGAATTTTCCTTTCTTTATGCCGGGCAGCGATGTGAGTATGGCTCTTTTGGCTGGAAATGGAGTTCTTCTCAAGCCTTCTGAAATCACCCCTCTTTCAGCCCTACTTTTGAAGGAGTGCTATGACGAAGCGGGTATCGATCCTGATTTGTTCCGAGTCGTTAATGGGTTCGGGCAAACCGGCGCAGCGTTGATTGACTCTGAACCTGATCACCTCATCTTCACCGGCTCAGTCAACGTCGGACGGAAAATAGGCGTCGCGTGTGCAGAGCGACTTATACCTTATACCCTCGAGCTTGGCGGGAAAGCGCCCGTGATTGTTCTTAACGACGCTGATTTGGAACTTACTGCCAATGCGATCACTTGGGGGAGCTTCACGAACGGCGGCCAAATCTGTGCCTCCGTCGAGCGTGTCTATGCCCACGAAAGCGTATATGACAAGTTATTGAGTAAAGTGACTCAAAACGCGAAAGAGCTCCGTGTTGGGCCGGCGCTTGGAGACTCGATAGTTGATATTGGCAGTCTCACCACTGAGGCACAATGCGTGAATGCAGAACAACTTATTTCAGACGCTCTAGAGAAAGGCGCGACGCTTATGACGGGTGGAAAACGGAAAGAAAACACGCCTGGGCTATTTTTCGAACCGACAGTACTCGCAAACTGCGATCACTCTATGGCTGTTATGAAAGAGGAGATTTTTGGTCCGATTGTCCCATTCATGAAAGTGAGCTCAGACCAAGAAGCACTCAAATACGCCAATGACTCTCATTTAGGACTTGGCGGCTATATTTTCACCCAAGACCCACAAAAAGGACGCGAAACGGCACAACAACTCGAAGTGGGTTCAATAATGATTAATGAGGTTGTTGCTCAAGCAGGAGTCGCTGAGATGCCCTGGGGAGGAATTAAACAATCTGGGTTTGGATTCGTCCGAAGCGAACGAGGTCTTCAAGCGCTCTGTCATGCGCGACACATTAATGAGGAGCGAATTCGCTTACCTCTGAAGAAGAGTCCACTTTGGTTTCCCTATTCTGAACGAAGCATTCGCCTCGTGAAGACTTTGGCGAAGAACGCTTTGGGAGATACATCGATCGCGAAGTTGATCCGCTCAATTATGAGATAACGCCTCGTCTAGGCGGTCCAGTGATGCCGGTTCGACGGAGGCGTCACGTCAATGATAATGTCATGGGGCGACGTCGGCAGTTTTGATTCCCACTGTTCTGCAAATTGACGTGATGATTCCCTAACATTTGCCATATGTTCTTCCTGTCTCGAAAGAAAGAATACAAATAAAGCAATGAGGGTAAGAGAAAGATTCGCTGAAAAAATACCTACGATACCAAGTCCGACCGCGATCACTCGTGCTACTCGACCTGCAACTTGAGTTGCCTTTGTGTGCCGCATTTTTCTCGCGAGAAATCCGCGGAAAATACGGCCACCATCCATCGGTAAAGCGGGGATGAGATTGAAAAGCCCCAGCATGAGATTGACTGCACCAAAAAATGACAAAACCCCACTGACTGAACTAAGCGTCGTACTGGATGGCATCCCCAGAAGACTAGACAGACTTAAGCCTAGAGCCGCGAGAAACAACGAGACGACCGGACCCGCGGCGGCAATCATAATTTCATCAGCAGGAGATTCCGGGGTTTCTGATAGCGCAGCTGTACCGCCCAGCAAATGGAGATGAATCGAACGCGTTGAAATCCCCAAGCGACGAGCCATAAATGCGTGACCCAACTCGTGAACCAAGACAGACGCAAACAGAATTAGACCCGCTGGTATTCCCGACAAACCCCAATGGTAAACCAGAAGAATAAAAGCCAATCCGAGACTAAAATGAATCCGAATGGGAATTTCACGAACATTCATAATGGTAAATTGGCCGAACACATCTATAGAGAAGGCACGAGTTTGACGTCGGCAAGTCGGTTTCGAACAAAAATTAAACGATTTCCTTGTACCAGAATGTCGGCTGGCGTAATTTCTCTCGTACCAAGATGGCAGGGTCCGATGTATAGGCACCGAGGATCTGGCCTATGACCTCAAAAACAAGGGTTTTATCTCAATGCAACTGAATCGAAGAAAGTGGTTAGTCGCTCAACTGCTGTTGCTTAGTGCATGCGGACGCATAGATTCTGACCTGCTCTCTGCCGAATCTACGCCCAACAAAAGAAACATCCCTAATACGAGCAATACGTATGTCCCCACGGAAAATTCCGCTGTTATTCAGGCAAGCCGAATCATCGAAGAATTCGACAGTCTGCGGCAAATCACCGAGACCGAAAAATCCAATGTGACTGTTGATATTAACCAAGGCTTACTATCCCTGCCGCTTCAATTTCGACTCCCTGATGTTCCTTCCGAAGAAGCGTCACCCAGTGTCACTCTCGTGACCGAATACACAAGTAGGGTAGTCTCACAAACCTGTATCGTCATCGAAGACCAGGTAGAAATTACAGCTCCAGACTCGATCGAACTGACCGCAACAGACAGTATTCGTATCGCAGGGAATCTCACCGCTGGCGAAGGCGGAATCACTCTCATTGCCAACAAATCGATACACGTGGATGGGCAGCTGACCAGTACCGGTCCGATTCGAGTAATCGTGCCCCAAGCGTCAGGCACAATTGCGATTACAGGTCTGGTAAAGACACTAAATAGCGATATTGAAAAATCATCAAACATCACAATTATTACTCGTGGCTCGGTCGATATTTTTGGAGAACTCAAGACGAGCGATACCTCTGAAGATCGAACAGGAGATATCGTCGTGGTTTCCTATGGACCTATTTCGATCCAAGGCAATAAAGGTCGGATTGAAACCGGACACAGCCGCGGAGGGAATGCAGGCAATATACTTCTGTCTTCAGAATCACTGATCACCATGAACGATGGTGCTTTGCTTAGAGGTGGCGAAGCTTCAAGCAACTCCGAGCAAGACGAACAGAATCTCGGCGGTAACATCGATATTCGAGCGCACTCGTTACTTCTTGACCGTAGCGTCCAATGGACCGCGGGAAATTGTAATGATTGTAACGCAGGCAGTATTAGTGTCACCGTAGAGCAGAGCAGTAGAATCGGCCAAAGAAGTTATCTTCAAAGTGGTAACGGACGAAATGGAGGAGACATCACCCTTGTTTCTGGTTCTCTAATTATCGGCAATGACACCAATATTCGAGCGGGCGAAGGGAGACTTCATGCAGGACGAACTTATTTTGAAACCACCAAAGACTTAGAGCTTGAAGAAAACGTTCTTGTATATGGCGGAGCGGGACAATGCGCTGAAGGCGGGCCCGTCGTTGGACTCGTGGGCAATACACTCAAAATTGGAAATGGCAGCTGGCTGAAAGGTGGCGCCAGTGTCCTGGGCGAAACAGATTGCGTAAGCGCCGCACGAGGTGGAGATGTACAGTTCTTTTGCAGTGAAATCATCGGAAATTTCGATCAATCGACCAAACCAGGTCCAGGGTCTCCTCGAGGGGACATAACTCTAAATATTAACCCAGACTACGAACGGCCAATACCAAATCCACATCCACAATCGTTCGGCTATCTTGAATCTAAAACTTTTGACCGCGGGCAAGAACATGTAAAAGCCTCGGCCAAACTAAGCTCTATACTACATGAGCTTCCGGACGGCACTCGCGTAGACATTATGATTGCCGGCGCGAACGAGGACGAAGGTCCTTTTAGTGAATGGTTCACTTTGGATGAAACCACAAAATCGAACGACTCCGTTGTTGGTTACCAATTTATTCGATACCGTATCGAGGTCCACGGCCGGACGCTAGATACACCGGTTCTTGACCGATTCGAAATTGATCTCACATCTCATCAATAAATTCTTATCATGAATCCAAGCTCCGAAATTTTATGGTCCTAAAAGCTTGCGCGTCTCAATGGACCAAATTCGAGAGGCGAGACCAGACAAGACGTATAAATCCGGACCAGTATAATCAACTCCTGCCCTGCCCGCCCTTCGCGCTACAATTTGAGCACCATCAAAAACGGGGGGACCAGGGCCGACTGAAAAAGGTTCAACAAAAGGAGAAGGACTTAGCTGTCCATCCTCCGCATCGAAGATAAAGAGTTTATCGGTATTGAATGACGTCGCAGCAATCAGTCGACCAGGCAATTCAATCAAACGAAAGATACTGTCTATCGATTGCTCATTTAGAACAATGACAGCATTTGTTTTCACGTTAGTAATTTGCGCCTTTAGTAACGACGCCGTCCATATTTGACCGTCGATATCCACCGTTGAACTTGCAGCAAACTCTCCTAAATCTATGGTATCAACAATGGAACTTTTGGGCAGATCAATAAAAACGAGACCAGAACGAGTAGTGAGCCCTGTTGTGCCATTAATCGTTTCAATAATGCCTGAGCACGTGACAATTGCTTTGCCGTCCGCCGACAAGGTGACTTCTTGGGGATTCATATAAGGGAGTATAATTTGTGCGGGCTCGGCACTAAGGTTTTGGCGACTCCAGATTCTAACCACTCCCGGAAGATAAACCGCTGGTCTCGCAGCATCGAGACGAGGAGAAACAAAACCACTGTAGGCGACAACGAGGTAATCTTGAGTGAGTACCAAACCTTGCGGGAACCTCGGTTGAAAGGCACGAACTTTCGTTTCAAGAATCCCATCTTGATCAACATCATAAGGCCTTTGAAGAGCAAAATCCTCAGACAGTAGAACCGATTGATCACTCTCGAGCACGCCCAAAATCTCTTCGGTTTCTAAATCAAGCCAGTAAACATTATCGTGGCCCGAAGCAGTAACAAACACTCGCTGGTTCGTGTCGTGCACAAGAAACCACGGGTTCGCAGGGATTTTGGCCCCGTTGAGGCCCATGCGCTCAGGAAGAATCACCCCAGATACTTCGCCTGTTTGCAAATTGATTTTACTGACCGCGTTATCTCCTGACCGAACCACAAATGCGAGCAGTTGTTGATCGTCTTCGATCACCAGTAAATCGTTAGGAACATAGCCGACACCACTCGCAGAAGGACGCACTGCCTCGGCGATTGCAGTACTCACATCACGGACTCGAAAATCGACCGGCGCATCCATGTTAACTTGGATACGAATTTCCGGATTGGTAAACATTGGAATATTGGTAATGAACCGACCTTTATCATCCGCCTTTAGAGACGAAAGTTCGTCACCGGCAAGACTGGAAACCAAAATTGTCGCGCGAGGTGGAACACTGCCGTAAAGACCGCCGACAGTCACACCGTCCTCAGTCGAGACCGCATACAAGAGTTCAAGACCATCGATCAGTTGCTCCTCTTCTACTAGGACTTGCTTACAAGCGCCCGCTGAAAAAAGAGCGAGGGCTAAGATACAAAACACGTCTTTTTGACGAAACATCTTGCTATGGCTGTGCCAGATCAGAGACCCGAAGGGAAGCGAGAAATTGCCGGCCCGGAAGAGGAAGTTTGTTTACTGTCACCAAACTTTTGTCGTCCAAGATATTAGTCACAGAAAGAGAGAACGTCGCCCCTGGAAATATTTCGTACGTGGCACCGGCATCCACTCGGTGATAAGACGGCATCTCAAGCGTTCCTTGTAGGTTCGTCGTCGTTGAAGATAGCCCACGCCAACTCGAATAAAACTCGAAAGCATCTAGTGCTTCTTGAGGTGCTTTTAATCGGGCTTCAAAATATCCACTCAAGGCCGGTCGAGTGGGCAAAGGCTCACCTGTCACTTCTGAGCGAGTCCACATAAACGCGGCAGACGCGAAAAGCGCTAATTCAACAAATTTTGTAGGCAACCCATAACTACTCTCAATTTCGAAACCAGTGATACTTGCCTCATTGGTATTCTCCGGGCGAATTTCGAACGCGTTTCGATTGAGAGCTAAAATTAGATCATCCATTTGCCGAAAGTAGCCTACAAAGTCGACTTGGACATTTCGGTCCAAAAGCCAACGAAGACCAGTTTCAATCTCCCACGACGATTCAGGTTGAAGATTAGGATTTCCAGAATAACCGTTTTGCGTTGGGTGGTATAATTCATCGAGTGTCGGTGCTCGAAAAGCTCGACCTACACTACTACGCCACAACCATGTATCTGATAGGTACAAAGTGCCACCCATACTCGGTTGAAGCTGAAATCCAAAATCTGAATCCCAATACATTTTAATTTGAGCTAGCCAATCAACGTTTATGAAAAAAAATTGGTCTTGGATTTTCATCCAAGATTCAACGCGCGCGCGTTGCCCGTGCTCCGTTGAGTCAGATGAAATACGAGAGAGAAAGAATTCGGGCGTCATCGTATGACTACCAAATTGGATTCGAGTTGAACCATCGAAGCCGTAGCTATGAAACATTGTCTCCGAGAGATTCTCACCCGTATCCGATTTCGAATAGTCAATGAGCATACCATGAAAAAAGCTACTCAGTCGCGTCTTATCGTTTTTCCAGAATGTTCGCAGTTGAGTCTGACCTCTGAAGTCACGGGTAAATTCAGTAGGTTGAGTTTCAAAGCCTGCAACGCCAGATTCTCGGATACCGAAAATAAGGTTGTGACCAAAGATCCCATCGAGAAATTTATATTGACCGGTGATTAAAACCTGTCCGGTTTGCGCATCATTATTGCTACGAACTTTCCGCTGGGTTGGTAAACCTACGAGCTGCGAGTCAAACTCAAAGTTCCCTAAAGACCTCCGATAAGCAGTACTCACGACCAGATTGCCCCCTCGCACAATCGCCTCAAGTTCCGTTCGCTCGAGCGAGCCATACCGCATGGTAAAAGATGCACCGGGAACGCTATCGATTGTTCGAGAAGACGCGTACAACGCACCACCCATAGCCGAACCAAGAGTTGTCCCTCCTCGGACTACTTTTATTTCCTCGAGATGATTCAGAGTGAGAAGACTTAGATCGATGCCCATCGCAAAAGGGGTTCGCTGTGGAACACCATCTATAATCACCTCGGTTTGCGCCGCGGAACCTCCCCTTATTTGTATCGCTTTACTCAGCAAGGGACCACCAAAGTTGGTTGCACGGGTTCCGGCTACTCGCTCAAGTAGATCAGCCAAAGATCTCCCTTGAACGTCTTCTCTGCGAATTTCATCATTCGAAAAAAAAGTGGAGCTCTCGAGACGATCAAAGGATTCAGTGAGAGACTTTCCATCTATCTGAATCTCGTCGGCTGCGACCGTCGAAGAGTCTGTTTGACCCAGCGCGGGTGGCACAACACATAAACAAAGCGCGAACCACGAAACACTTTGAGATTTGCCTTTCATGAGCAACCTCAAAATAAGCTCACCGGATTTCATAGACATTGAGACCATCGAAATGCTCTAAACTGAAGTAAGTAACGACACCAAGTACAATGCTTACTGCGCTGGTGATGAGATGACTCCAATTGTCATCAGGGCTGAGCAATCCACCCGTAATCAATCCACCGCCAGACATCATCAAGCTCGCGCCTAATGGAAATATTCCAACAGCGCTTGCAGATGGATCTGCAAACGTCGCCCAAGGTCGACCAATGCTACAAGCGTCATTTTGTGCTTGGTTCGTCGACAAACACAAAGCGCTGGGTGCCTGTTGATCTTGGGCAACGGCATAAGCTGCGAATCCCGCACCGATGACGGCAGTCGCTATCCCCGTCGCCACAACAGTCGTTTTGTTGATAATGCGCCCATTTGTAAAATTCGGTAACTCAATGACCTCGACAGATTTTTTGGAAACTCCAAACCTCTTCACAAAAGGCACGACATTTAATCCGGAAATCTCTAAAGTATACACACCGTATGGCAGATCTCGTATTAGAAGATTCGTCTCGGTCATAGTTGAAACGAGTTGCCCGTTTATAACCACCTGCAGTCCTCTGCGACCATTGCTTAATTGAAGAGACCCAAAAAGAGTACGACTACGATAAACCTCATTCGCCACTTGTGTAATCCGGGCGATTTGTTCGCCAAATTCCGACTCTGTTTGAAATGAAAAACCAGGCCACTGCTTAATAAGAGTTCCATCAGTGAGGTTCAAAAGAGATACGGTGGCTTCGTCAACACCGGGCTCAAACGACTCTACAGAAATTAAGATTACCTCTTGAAGACCTATTGCGCGTGCCTCCTGAGAGAAAACTTTCGCGTAACAGCTAAGACTTATACATGAATCGAGACGGTCGGCGTTCAGTGCAACAGGCCGAAATGACTCCTCTAAGGCATTGAACGAAGCACGTTTAATGCTCGTTATGCTGCTGGCCGCTAGAGAATTCCCTAACTGAAAGCTGACACCAAGCTTTGGGCGTGAATCAAACCTCACAGAAGAAAATTCAGGAGAAGCGAAAGCAGACAATGTCCCAGATATGAGTGGGAATCCAATAAATCCGAAAGCAAACAGGAGGATAAGTAAATATCTCCGGTCAAAAATTTGTGAGATCTGTTGGCATCGGGCAACGTTGTTTGTGAAGCATTGAGTTATTCGAGTCCAAGACAGATAAGTCCGCGTCGAGCATTCGTAGTCATTGATGGACCCGGGTATCAAGGTACCAGACTGCCTATCCGCGAAGGCATTACTTCGCTGGGACGACTTCCAAGCAATGATTTGATCCTGCTTGATGATCTGGTTAGTCGTAAGCATGCACGTATCCTTTACTTCAATGGACAGCTTGCTGTCCAAGATATGAACTCTCATAATGGCTGCTGGGTCAATGGAGAAAAAGTCTCAAAACAGGCAGTGAGTCACAGAGATTTACTGAGAATTGGTAGTTTTTTTCTTACGTTTTTATGCGAAAGTACCGAAGAATTCCTTAGCGACTTCTGTGGCAACGACGTATTGAGTCAAAGTTCTGATACAGACGTCGAAAGACAATGCACTAATCTAGAACAACCAGATTCGTTGAAGAGCCAAATGTCTACCGATCAAGTGAGGCTTCCACAAGGTGTGGACGAGCGTCATCCAGATGAGTCCATTGCTAGATTGGATTTTTCGCGTACACCGACGCAGTCGAATCATCTCAATCAAGCGATGCTCTTGACTATGCTTCGAGCCAGTGAAGCCCTGGCCAAATGTGACAAACTAGAAGAATATACTGGTTTCATCGTCTCGCTTGTCGTGGAAACGATGAATGTTACAGCATGCGCCTACTTCGAAAATGGAATTGAGAAAAGTCCCAAGCTTGTTGGATATAGCGGCCCAGCTCTAGGTAAGGCGGGCAAACTCGCAGCATCGAAGAGCGTCCTTAATTGGGTAATAACAAAACGATCCACGGTCTATAGCAAAGATATTTCAGACGATATTCGATTCGAAAATACAGAGGGAATGACCTCAAAAAAAGACAGTCTCAGAGCGCTTGTATGCACCCCCGTAAGCTTTGGTGAAAAAACATTGGGGGCTCTATACGTTTCTCGACCGACGGAACAATATTTTGAAAACGAAGAAATCGACGTGCTAGAAGCAATTTCTAGCCTTTTTGGAGCTGGAGTCCAGAACTTCTACGACAAGGCGAGAACAACAGACGTCAATGGAACTCAAGCTTCTACTAAACACAATTTGAATGACACGAAGCGACGGCAATCATTTCGTAGTCAAAAGGGTGTCGCTTGTTCAATAGGTTTACTCGGACTCTCGTCGGTGAGTGAACACGTATCACCTGCGAATATGGAACAATTTATCAGGGAATTTCAAAAAGACATCGGGACGATCATCGGTGATGGGTTCGGATTCACGACCCGACGACAAGCCGGCCAGATAAACTGCATTTTTGCATCGTCAAATCAACTGACTGTTAATGCAACCCATGCAGTGCAAACCATAAGACTCATTCGACAAAGCTTCCAGAAGTTAAAGACCCAAAGGACAGAGCTGCAAACAATAGAATTAAACGTAGGTCTAAGTTGTGGGAAGATTATGCTCGGACAGCTTCGAGGTAACCAAAATAGTGAGTTTACAGCTATAGGCCGCGCTGTTGATATCGCCGAACGATTACGAGATAGCGGCCCAGCCGGCAGTACAATTTTAAGCGGGGAGTTTAAAGCGGCTTTGGGCTCAACGTTTGAAACAAAACCGATGAATGCAGCACCTCTGAGAACCGAGCATGATTCACTACAGAGATATTCGCTCGTTAGCAAAATCTAAAGTATTTGTTACCGCTCCGGATCGAATTTGCTATGTTCGATTCGAATAGATATGACCTTGCGAGCAATACAATAAGGACCTCCTCACTTATGAGCTCTGAACCTGAAAAGCGTTTTGGACGATATGAAATCCTTGCACCTCTTGCTGAAGGAGGTATGGCGAAAGTTCACCTCGCTCGTCGAGAGAATGCCGAAGATATATGTGTTCTCAAGAGACTCAAGATTGATCTTATTGATAATCAAGTGACGAGTGCACGTTTCGAACGAGAAGCGAATCTGATCGCTCAACTTTCTCACGAAAACATAGCAGCAGTTCTAGATGCAGGAAGAGAAGGCGCGACCTTCTATATTGCAATCGAATTTATCGCGGGGAAAGACGTTGAATCCGTAATGCATCACCTGATGAAGAATGGCTTTATGATGCCCTATCAGGCCAGTGTACACATCGCTCTGAAGACACTAAAAGCATTGAGTTACGCTCATAAAGCTACCGATATTTCTGGTAAAAAGATCGATTTGGTTCACCGAGATTTATCCCCACGAAACATCATGGTCAGTTACGATGGCGATATAAAGGTGATTGATTTTGGTCTTGCTCGAGGGAAAATTGATGACTTCAAGACCGCTCCGGGGATGCTCATGGGGACATTACGATATATTTCTCCGGAGCAAGCATTAGCTATTCCGGTAGATGGCCGGAGCGATCTATACACCCTATCAGTTGTTTTGTGGGAGCTGCTCGCGGGTCGACTACTCGTTGATGAAAAGCAAACCGCAGAGATTTTGAAGGCAGTGGTTCATGAACCAGCACCTCGACTCGACGAAATCAATCCAGCAATCACAAAGTCACTTGCTGACGTCATCGAGAAAGGCTTGGAGAAGGAGGCTGAAAACCGGTTTGCGACCGCTGGCGAGTATTTTGAGAGCCTTTATTCTGCTGCATCCGACATGACCCCTCTGAAACCCGGTGATCTCGGAAAATTCTTGCAACAAGTATTCCCCGCGGACTTCAAAAAAACAAAAAGATTTCATTCACCAAACGATATCGATTGGACAGACGAGTCCCTGAAGACCGTGGCCCAGGATGCCATTTTACCGACGCGAACGGCATTCATAATTCCCAAACGACCACCGCCAGTAAAGACGAAAGCAGATTTTCGTCCAATAAATGAAGCTCAACCACGCTCTATTGCAAACAGGATTAGAGGTTTTGGAAACCAACGAGTACTCACGTGGTTTTTTTGTTTTGCAATCTTAGGCTCGACCAGTTTTATCGGTGCTCGATTCATCGACACCATGCTCGAAAATCAGAACATGGAAACTCCGTCGCATAATAACTCATACCAAAAACCTGCGACCACTGGTTTTAGAGCAATTCCCAAGGAACACATCAATGTTCCCGTCCCAACCCTCAAGGCGCCTCAAAAACCCAAAGCAGCATCAACGCGCTTCACAAAAGGTAAATCTACTGCGAGGAAGATACGAAAAACGCCTGAAAAAAGAGTGAGGCCGCAAAAAAGCGGTCGAATGACCTTTCGCGAACGAATACGTGCGCTGGGTCAGTCTGCATATAATCAACAATCCTGGGAAAAAATACTGCAGGAAATTGAATCAAAAGCTTCAAACCTTCCTGATTCTCGACAAGCGAGCAGAATTAGTCGAATGGCACGAAAAGCGATCACATATCAAAAGGTCGAGTATTTCCTGAAGGCTGTAGAGAGTTTAGAAAAATAATTATGAACCTAACCAAGAGATTCATTAATGCGGCAAAAGCGGAACTAAAGTCGGTCGTGAGAAAAATTACAGAAAAAAATGTATTGGGAGGCTTAGAGGCACCACAAACCGACAGAAAAAATTCCCGGCAAGAAAATACATCGACTTATTCACAAGACCGTTTAGCAAATCTACCCTTAGATGTGTGTCGCGCCTACGAGATTGTAGATCTTCCCATTGGAACATCATTCGACGAGATTCAAACCGCATACCGTCGGCAAAAAAAGAAGACATCGAAACATCCCGGAACGCACTCGAAAACAAGTCAAAAAGAGGTGGAGAAAGCGTACGAAGCTTTAGCTGCTTATTTTGAAAAGTCACTGAGGAGTAAAGATACTCTTTAGCGGGCCGTCGACCTTGATTACCTTATTTTGAAAATCCGCTTCTAAGTTTCGACCCTTTGCAGAAAAGTTTTGACCTTCTAACGTAACAGTTGAATTAGTGACCAAGAGGCTCTTTGCGGTATTGAATGTGGCTTGATCTGTTCGTATGATTCGACCCATTTGGTCTCTCACTACAATATTTTTTTCAAAGTACACTTGCTCTTCATTGAGATTGCCGGAAACTTTTTTCGCCTCCGCTTTCGCGTCTTTCGTATGAATAACAACTTCGTTTGCTATAATTTTTCCGGAACGGCGATCAATATTCGCTCGCCGAGCGGTAGCTTGGAATTTCCGTTCGCCGTCTGAAAAACGCTCCGCAGATACATTTTCCAGTACAAATTGATTTGGAGAAGTTTGGGTTTTGGAATCCGTCTGTAACTCTAACTGGGGTTTTTCGCAGGCGCAGAGGGCTTGACACAGGAAACCGACGCAGAGAATTCTAAAGAGGTGGAGACGCTCAAAACAATGGAAGTTGATGAGATTAACGCCCTGATTCCAGATTTGGAAAAAATCTTTCATCGCCTGGAACAATTGCAGGGCGAAATTGGCGCAAGGGCCAATGAACTCGAGCGCGCAGGAGCCAAAACGGGCTCTCCGCTCGATATAAATGTGGATGCAATTGAGCAGCGACAAATATACAACCAAACCCTGGTCCAGCAATACCACAAGGAAGTCGAAAAGATAGCTGAGCTTGGCGGATTTTTGGAAGATGCGGAACTAAGCATAGTAGCCTTCAACGGCCGCTATGAGGGCGAAGACATTCACCTTTTATGGCAATTTGGGCAAAAATGCGTGGAGTTTTATAAGAAACCAGACGCTGACTATCGCCAGAAAAAAAGAATCTAAGGGCTAAACCGCACGTTTTTGGGCTGAACATCGAAGATTTGTCACAAATCCATTAGCAACGAGGCCTAGCGAATATTCCCTGGGTCGGTTCAAACGATGAGAATTACTTTGTATGCCTGAACTCAAAAAGAAAGGCACAGACTCACTCGATGAACGTGGCGAGCGGTTTCGGTAAAATCATTCATAAAGGATACAAAAACAAACACATTTTATTAGCCCGCGTAAATAACGACTCTCAAACCGTCGACTCGGTCATCATTCTTTTATCAATGATTCGAGTAACCAGGTGCAGCTTACAGAGACTCAATTCATCAACACCTCCGTAGTATTCGGAAAAGTTCGCTTGAATTTCCAGGATGACCTCGCAAAGATTCACGCGTACGCAGATACAAGGTTCATTGTGTCACTTTGAGATCCGTTTTTCATCGAAAAACATCCTCACATTAGGTGATGCACCCGATATAATCATGGAAGTAAATTCCGGGGCGAAGATCGTTTAGACCGAAAAGACAGTAAACAAGGATGCTTGGTCTCACTACCGTCTGTTCAAAGAAATCGCTAAAGGTAACCGGTTCGACCAAAAGGCAATACTCACCCGGTTGCGAAATCGGTGATAAGGCCGAATGTAACCCCATGAGATCAAGCGGTCATCCCCTCAAACCTCTGCCCGCTGCACTGAAAGCAAATACGAGCCTTGTGACTCAATTCATCGACGCCCGTCCGACATGTCGGGGAAAAATGAGCAGACCTGCTGCAACCCACAAAGCTGGATTTTTATTGGAATGTATCTAAACTTCAAGGTCTTCATTGATGAGCTACTCCTTGGTTTCACAGACACACCGCAGCGAGATGACAATCAACCGATCATTGTGCGCGGAAAACCATTGAACTTTATTGAGGCGCTCACTTAGAGCATAAGGATTAACGACGGACATTCTGAGGTTGTAGAGATCGGAAAAGACCGTCTCGCCGAAAAAAATACACCCGTCTTTGACGAAATCGAAGAGATTAGCGCGACGACGTTCATACTTTCAGAATTACAGTTTCCTCATCAACCTGTACCCATTGACGTGTCTCGAGTCATTGAGCGGCCTGTTTTTGGCCCAAAAATGATCAAGTAATGGATTTAGCCAAAGAAACTGAGGGTGAAGAGGACATTTTGAACCAATTGCACTCTGGCGAGACGTGGGAAGTTAAGTAAAATGGGCTCGTGACGGAATTACCGAGCGAAGAAAGGTTCGGAAGACTACGAGCGTGGTCTCCCGAAATGAAAACTGTCCTGCAAAGGTTGCGGGAAATCTCCCTGTCAGATGCAACCGTTTTGATTTATGGAAAAACAGGAACCGGTAAAGAACTTACCGCCGAAGGAATCCACGAAAATAGCCCGAGAAATGCTGGACCTTATATTGTTGTCGATTGCGCCGCTATTCCCGAAGATCTTATCGAGTCCGAACTTTTCGGACACGTAAAAGGAGCATTCACGGGCGCGCAATCAGATCGCGCAGGTGCATTCGAAGCGGCACACAAGGGAACAATCTTCATCGACGAAATTGGCGAGCTGCCTCTTGAACTTCAAGCCCGAATTTTGCGAGTGCTAGAAAAACAACAGCTCAAAAGAGTGGGCTCAAACAAACAAAGGCAAGTCGACGTTCGCATCATTGCAGCAACAAACAGAACGCTTGAACGAGAAGTCGAACGTGGACGATTTCGGCAGGACCTATTTTTCAGGCTCAACGTATTAAAAGTCGATATTCCTTCTCTCAAAGATCGTCCGATTGATTTGGAACCTCTTATTCGTATGTTTCTCAATGACACACCGACCATCTCCGGAGAACCATTAGAGCTTCGGGAGCCTGATCTCAAAAGACTGCTTGAGTACCACTGGCCAGGAAACGTACGTGAACTAAGAAATATCATTGAACGGGGCGCTTCTCTTTCCGATAAGTTTTTCCGAGTTCCGGAAGATATGGAGCTTTCCGCCGAACTTTATGCGATCGACGAACCATATGGCGATGAGCATGAGCAAGATGACCCGGTGTCACTATCGCCACCCGAAGGATCTCAATCTGAAACAGGTTCGATCACAGAAATTTTATGGCGAGGACGCAAATACAAGGAAGCTCGCGAAGTTGTCATGGCAGACTTCGAAAAAGGCTACATTACAGCACTCTTAAAAGAACATGATGGAAACGTTTCGGGAGCAGCGCGTACCGCAGGCATTCACAGGAACATTCTCCACCGAATGATGGTACGCTACGACATTTCACGCTGACGAAATGAATCACTAAACTTCAATGAATTTGTTCTCACGCCTTCCTTTCAAAAGACAATTATTATTTGTGCTTGTAATCCCAGCCTTACTTGTGCTGCTCGGTACTGCTTATTTTGTAGATCAAGCAATGCGAAACGCACTTGATCGCTCTCTCGCCAAAAGGCTCATTGCCTCTGCTAAAGTTGCGAGTACCATAATCGAATCAAGAATTTCGTTGCTTGAGCCAGGAGATGAAGAACTTAGAATTGCAAAGAGAACGCAGCAAAAAATATCGGCGCTACTCGAGGCGGCCGAGCTAGAAAGAATTATTGTATTCAAAGCAGATGAAAAATCTGTCCTTATCGATAGTCGTCAAGCTCTTCGAATAGGCGACCCTTACCCGAGAGCGATGTTTGATCTAGAGGAATTAGAGCGAGCTTCGATTGGCGAATCTATTGCTTCAGTTTTATTTCGAGGAATAGAGGGTCGCTGGTATAAATCCGCGTACAGCCCACACGGTGAAGACATGATCATCGCTGTTCATGCTCAAGCCACCTTTTTTGCTGCCTTAGACAACACTCGCAGAGTGCTGGTCGTCGTAACGATTATAGCCCTCGTTCTTCTTGTTGCCCTCGCCTTTGCCTCAGCCAACCGTGTCACTGTGCCACTACAGAAATTATCTACCGCTGCAGAGAAAATTGGTCGAGGTCAATTAGAGCAAGAAGTACCGCAAAAGGGTCCTGTAGAAGTTCAAGTGCTGGGTCAAACAATGAGTCAAATGGCGAAGTCTCTCCATCAACGTGATAAAGAAATGCAAATGATGCTGGGGGGGATCGCGCACGAAGTAAGAAATCCTCTGGGAGGTATTGAACTTTTTGGCTCTCTTCTCCGAGAAGACCTAGAAGGAGATGAGGAAAAGACATCTCACGTTGATAAAATCCTGAAAGAAATCAAAGTGCTTTCGCGAGTAGTTAATGATTTTCTGGCCTTCGCTCGAACACGCGTGGTCAGCAAATCAGATACCAATATTGAAAAAATATTCTCGGAAATTCGACAAATCTCTTCCCCGGATGCTTTGGCAAAAGAAGTAAAGATTGTCATCGACGTAAACCGGGAACTTCATGCCATTCTTGATCAGCAATCTATCCGCTCCGCGCTGCTAAATGTTGTGAGAAATGCTATTCAAGCAAGTCCGCGAGGTGAAGTCGTTTCCCTAAGTGCCCACAATCAAAACAATATTCTTAAGATTATAATTAGCGATGCCGGACCGGGAGTTCCCCCTGATAAAGTGAAAGAGATTTTCACTCCATTTTTTACGACCAAACAAAAGGGCACGGGTCTCGGACTGGCCTTAGTCAAAAAAGCGATCTTCGAACACAACGGAACGATCGAGTATCAAGCAAACGAACCTACCGGTGCAACCTTCATCATCGATTTACCAGTAGAGGCCTCATATAAACAGGCCGAAGAACCCGGTCTTCTTGACGAGTAATGTGCTAGGTTATCGTTGCTTTGTCTACCGTATTGATCATTGACGACAATGACACCCTTCGTGAAGGGGTTTCTGCTGTTTGCAGCCGTTTAGGGCACACAACACTCTCAACCGACTCCGGTGAGAAAGGCCTAAAACTACTTCAAGAGAATGATACACAGCTTGTCGTTACAGACCTCAAAATGGATGGTTTAGATGGCATTGACGTGCTGAAGTCGGTTCTAGAAAAGAGCCCAAATACAGCCGTGGTCATTATGACGGGCTATGCCACTGTAGAAACAGCTGTCGAAGCTATCAAACTAGGAGCGTTTGATTTCATCGAAAAACCGTTCTCAACTGACCGCATTAGGGCCAAGATGCAGCAGGCTTTAGAATGGCAATCACTCCGCGCAACGAAGGATCGCTTACAGGAGGCAACTCAACTTTTGAGCGGAGCACGAGACCGAAAAATAGTGTCAGATACTCGTGGATACGACGAAATGATCGGCCAGAGTGGCTCAATGCGTAACATTTTCAAAAAAATTGAAAAGCTGGCGATCACAGACGCAAGTGTTCATATTTTTGGAGAGTCAGGCACAGGAAAAGAGCTTGTCGCGAATGCGATCCACAATAATTCGAAGCGAAAAGACGGACCTTTAGTCAAAGTGAATTGTGGGGCGCTCACAGATTCATTGCTTGAAAGTGAGCTATTTGGACACGAAAAAGGAGCCTTCACAGGTGCAATCAAACGCAAACTTGGGCGCTTTGAATTGGCACATAAAGGAACCATTTTTCTGGATGAGATCGGCGAAATCACGCCGGCGATGCAAGTAAAGTTGCTAAGAGTACTTCAAGAAGGGATTATTGAAAGAGTTGGTGGAGAAAAATCTGTAAAAATTGATGTGAGAGTTATTTCCGCAACGAACAGAGATTTAGAAAAAGAAGTTGCAGAAGGTCGCTTTCGACAAGATTTGTTTTATCGTCTTCATATTGTTCCTCTCACCCTTCCCCCTCTTCGAGAAAGAACCGACGACATAGAACCATTGGCTAAACACTTTGTCGAAAAACTCAAGGTACGAACAAATCCAGAAATAGAAAGCATCGATGAGGACTCTATTGCGCAACTGAAAAACTACCATTTTCCAGGAAATGTTCGAGAACTAGAGAACATCATCGAGCAAGCCCTAGTTTTTGCAAACCCTCCAGTTCTCACGCCAGATGATCTACCGGCGCAGGTCACAGGACGGGCTCCAAAGCTCGGTCAACTTCAGCTTCCTACGAGCAATGTAGGTCTCACCGAATTTCTTGAAAATGCTGAAAGACAAATGATTCTATCAGCCTACGAGGCCGCAAACGGAGTAAAAACAGAAACGGCGAGACGATTGAAGATCAAGGCAAGCGCGCTCTACTATAAGCTTGAAAAGTACGGCATTGGCACGATAACCAGCCGACCATCAACGGAGAAACTTGAGACTTAAGGCAGCAATAGTCTCAGAATTCTGAGTACTTATCGGTCAAAACGGTAATTTCGCGGGAAGTTTTTAATGGATCGATGCTTGCACATTCTTCGGCACGTGCGTCGGACAATGACAATTGTTGTGATTCTGCTGTTTAGCCTTCTGCCGGCTAATAAGGGTAAAACGCAGGGTATTGAATTGGGGCAGATCAGAGCCAAGATTTCAAAATGTCGTGAATTTGAATCTCGAGTGGTCGCAAAGGAGTCGAGAAACCAAGAACTCGCACACCGCATCACACAATTGAAAAAAAGCCGAACCACCGACGTCGCTACTCGAAATCTACAGAACTTGCTTCGACAGTCTGTCCAAGCTGCAAATGAACTCGAAAGCCTTTCGAAGAAACGGTCAGTAGCGATGAAAGAGTGTGAGAGTTCTCTTCGGGATGCTCTGCGGAACATAGACGCGCTTATCGGCGACGAAAAAGCTATGCTACGAAGCACCTCAAAGGAGACTCGTATTCAATCAGCTAGAAAAATTAGACAGCTGCTAAACCAAAGGAAAGAACTGAGGAAATTAGAGACGAAACTACAGACGACTTCGTCTACACCAAAGCAATGGAAACAATATCAGGTGGAAATAGATCCTCTAGATGGTCCACAAGAGCTTCGTGAAAAAGCGGAGTTTTTGGAAGACACACGTGACAAACTCAAGCGCAAACGCGCCAAGGTCATGGAGTTACTAAGAGAGAAACGGCAGCTTCTTGCGCTCGCGAAGGCAGCAAACCAATTCGCGACCGAGGTAGGCGCTTTCGATGAAACAATCCGACGCGGACGCGTAGAAAGAACTGGTAATACTCAATTGGCGAGTGGGCCTCCAAGTGTGGCAACAAACTTTTCTGCAGATGGATCACCTGCCAGCCCTACTCGGAGCTCTTCTAATGAGTCCGTTCAAAATCAAGCCAGTGCATCTTCCCCTGAAGGTGCTTCGAGTACAGATCTTGCCAATGACCCGAGTGATCTCGCCTCTGGAACCCAGGAGACCAGCCAAAAAAATAGCAATCCTATTGGGCTATCTATACAAAGTCCGCAACAAAGTGCGTCGACCTTACTGAATCAAATTAGTCCAGATGCTCTCGTCAATTTAGACGTTATGAAATTGACCAGCGGACAGTTTCAATTTCAAGACTTGGAGAAGATCATGTCAAGTCTCGAAAAACTAGATCTCTATCTCAAGTCACAATCGACTTCTATACGCACAATCGCCCAAAAGATTGAAGATGACGAAAAACGAGCACTCCAAAAATGATTAAAGCCGCAGTGATGATGAGTAGTATGCTTATCGCTGCTCCGGGTACCTCAAAAAACAATCACGTTCAATTGACGATGTCTGTTGGAGAGGAGTGGGATAGTAACGCTGCCAGAACATTGAATTTGTCCTCATTAGACAAAGAGAGTGACCTGCTGACTCGAGTAATCGGCGAACTAAAATGGACTCACGCTTTCAATCCGTCGAACTCACTTGTTGGGTCAGTTCTTGGTGGAGCGAAAAGATTTCAATCACAGCAGTCTGAAGATGTCATTGTGCAAAACATCACACTAGGAACCCGCCATAAACTTTCACCGACATGGAAATTGGGAACAGATGCCCGATTTCGTATGACCCGGATGCGGAGTGTGTTACGAGACTACAGCCTATCCCAGGGAGATCTTAGAGTCGATTGGCTAGGAATAAAGTCTATTCAATCCGGCCTCAGTGTGAGTGCAAAACGATTCATTTTTCCAACAGAAACACGGCTTAATTACTATGGTGGCTCCGTTACACTTGGCTTCTCCGGAAAAATCTCCGAGCACATGCAGTGGAGAACGACAGGCACCTATGAGCGAGATGAATTCGAAGGAAATGCGCTCACTACCGTTTTTGACCCCAACAACAACCAGAGGACAGTCACTTTTTGCGACGAAGAAGACTCTCGATTTCTTCAAACTTGTACGAGTGAGCCAAGGCGAGACGATATTCTCGTCGCTCGTTTAGGCCTTTTTTATCAACGGTTCTTTTTACTCAGAGGCAATCTTTTTTTCGAAAGCAGGAGATCAAATTCCGTCTACGAGGACATCAATCGCGTTGGACTTACCGTATCGACAACGTTCGAGATATTCGCTGGAATCATGCTCAACGCTCTTGCCTCTATACAATATACGAGCGAGCAATCATTGAGTCAGAACCTTTATCAGTTTCAACCAGAAGATGATGAAAACCAAAACCGAATTAGCTTTCAGCTAAGTCGTGAGATCATTTCTCAAGTAGACCTATTGGTGCGATACGAATATTTCTCAAACGCTTTCGCAACGAGCGATACTTTATTTACAAGGCAGACGGCCTTTGTAGGTCTAAGATTTGAAACGCAGCCTACCTAAAAAATCTTGTACGTTATCGAAACGGGTTCCTGCTTGACCACCGAGCAACAAGCATGGTCCGAAATTGTCGATTGTGCAGCGGCTTTTTACATTTCTTTCGAGATTTAGATATATGTGGCGCACGGTGTCGGTGGGCCTGCTTTTGGCCGCCTCTACCCTGTGCCCGACCGCAAATGACGCTCATGCTGATGACACTCACCACCAAGACTATCCACTGGGAAGCCGAGCCGTAGGTCTCGGAGGAGCTTTTACAGCACTTGGTAGCGATGCCAGCGGAATTTTTTACAATCCCGCGGGGTTGGTCGATGCGAGTCGAAACTCCGTTTCAATTTCGAGCAATCTCTACGGTGTTGAAATTGCTGTTGAAGAAAATCTATTCTCTGCGGTAGGCGAATCTCTCATTGATATCGAGGGAATCGCAGCCGAACTCAATATCATTCCTAATTCTGCTGGCTATGTTGGAACCTCGGAAGCACGAGACCACCGCGGTCGGCATGTCCACAGTTATGGATGGGGTGTTTTTGTACCATCCTTTCGAGGAATAAGTGTTCAAACCTCAACACCAGATAAACAATACAGTTACCGTAGAGACCTTCTTGATCGTGAATTTCACAGTGCCGCGGCATATGCTTATCGTTTTGCGGAAGATTGGAGTTTTGGAATCAGCGCTGTGGCTAATTTTAGACAACTCAAAGACTTTGAAGAAAATACAAGTCTAGAGTCGAATGACGATTTCAACGTTTTTACAACTTCACAAACAAGCTTGAAGGCGATCGTTGGGACAACGATGCTCACCGTTGGACTAAAAAATGAGTTCGCACCGAGCTGGTTTCTCGGCATCACAATAACAACGCCGGGAATCGAGTTCTATGATTTTGCCCAGTTTCGAGTTTTAAAGACTCGAACAGTCACTGGAAACACACAAACAGAAAGTAGCTTTAGTTTAGATGAGCCAAGCAATGTACAAAGCTCATTTAGCCATGGGGGCCATATTCGATTCGGTGTTGCTCGTGTTTTTCCAAGAAAGCTCACTTTATCCGCCGATGCTGTTTTTTACGCACCAATCTCGTATGAACTCATCAAACTTCCGAAAAATCAGTCGAACCTAATGTCCGAAATAACGATCGCTACATCCATTCGAAGAAACTTTGTCGGAAACGTTAATGTTGGCGCGGAATATCTACTCTCAGATCGTCTGTCTCTTTCGGGCGGTGTTTTTACAAATCTGAGTACATCTGATCCAATTCCAGGAGAAGTGGGCGGAAGTCTCGACCGAGACTATTTACCCCACGTTAATGAATACGGAATGAGTGGAGTATTCGGTTATTTTACTGAGCATACGCTAACTCGGTTAGGTGCAATGCTGACTTATGGAAATGGGGCCGACGTAATTCCGCAAGACGACACGTTTAGAAAGATAAGTAAGCAAAGCATTTATTTATACGTCTTTCTTTCTTCTACATTTCGCTATTAAGGCAGTGCATTAATCCCAGTACAATCGGACAGACTTACGTTTCGTTTTCTCGCCTATTTGGTCCGCGAGGTACTCAGCACAAGACTGCATTGGTTCTCCATCTCGACATTGCACTTTCTTAAGTTTAAACTTCTTACGTTCTTTGCGTGTAGGCTTTCGGAGCATTACCGGAATATGTGCAAGTTTTCTTGTTTTGGGCATGAAAGTCATTACGTAGGCTGTCTTGTATTTTGCCTCTTTCGATGCCCGCAGTAATTCATTGAGATAAAGAGCAGGCTTTTTTTGTGGAACAAAAATCCTTACCTTTCCAAGTCTCGGGTTTTTCTTGCGCTTCGATTTTGCCATCAACTTCCCGAAAATTTGATGCTGTTTTAAGGAATTCAAAAGACTCATCAATGAGCCACGCGCGGAACGATTTGCATCTGGTGGTGGTTGGTTTTCGGGAAACGATATTCGACGATTCTGTTCAATCGAAATTCCGTCTCCAAGCACGGTGACCTCAATTCCAACCACACGACGTGTGAGACCTCGCGCAAGAGCAAGAGGCTCAATTTCAGCTTCAACACCTTTTACTCTAAGCCGAAGCATGCCTGCAATCGTACTTGCGTAGCCCTCAAAAGCCTGAGCGTTTTCATTAAACCAAGCTCGTTCACGTTTTCGCTGCTGATTTCTTGCAAGACTTTTGCATCGAATCGAAAGATCTGCGTATAGGCGGTTTGCTAACGCTAAGAGCCACTGATCTTTTTTGACTGCATGATGCTTAGGGTCTCGCTTACGTAAAACTCTCTTCGCAAAAATCTGTAAGGATTCTGATGGACGCCGTTCAACTTTATACGCTTGCGCGGCTAAACGAAGTAAACCTTCATCTCGTGCTTTTGGGTCTTGTTGCTGCGCAGCAAACTGAGCCTGTTGAATATGGCTACGCACGCTCGCTGCGCTCCAGTCGGGTACCACCTGTCCAGTGGCAAACAAGAAGAGTAAAGTCGTGACAGTCACAGTTGGAGTGTATTAGGTAATGGATTGGAAATGAATGACGTCATCATTGTTGGGGCTGGCATCATAGGGCTTTCGATAGCATTTGAGCTGCAGAACCAAGGGAAAAAATGCGTCATTATTGACCCTCGTGAACCAGGCTCTGAGGCCAGCTGGGCCGCAGCAGGTATGCTCGCCCCACAAATTGAAACCAAAGCCCCAAACCCTTCATGGGTCCTTGGACGATATAGTCGGAATTTATATTCATCCTGGATAGAAAAGCTACGAACGCATAGCGACATCGATCCAAACCTACAGACGGAAGGCGCCGCTCTATTTATTTCACCTGAAGAACAAGCTCAGACTGTAACAAGCGACTATCAGTGGCAAAAAGACGAAGGTGAATCGGTTGATTGTGTTCGAGCACGCCAGATACTTCCAGACGCTAAAGCTAAAGACGCTCTGTTCTTCGCCAACGAAGCACAAGTTGAACCAAGATTATTGTGCCAATTACTCATCGAAGCCTGCCAATCGATAGGCGTCCAATTCCGGGTGGGACAAAGTGTTTCTTCCCTTGTGAGAATGGACAAAAAAATTTGTGGCGTGAAGACCGCTCGAGAAACATTCCTCGCAGAAAATATTATCATTTGCGCGGGTTCTTGGACGCAACTCATAGATGGGGTTCCGCTCCAAAAACAGCGGGTCTTTCCAGTGCGTGGCCAAATGATGTCAGTCACCATAAACAATAAAGAGCGCTTGCCGCTACTTACAAATCACAAAGTGTACATTGTTCCACGCCTTAATGGGTGTGCCGTAATTGGGAGTACGGAAGAAAATGTCGGCTTCAAGCGTGGAACAACCATAGAGGGGCTGACTAAACTGTATGAGGAAGCAAAAACTATTTGGCCCCAGCTCGCAAACGCAGAGATCCTCGATACCTGGTCCGGCTTTAGACCCGCAAGTAGCGATAAGCTCCCGCTAATTGGTCCCTGTCACGAGCCCGGCCTATTTTTGGCGACAGGACATTTCAGAAACGGGATTCTTCAGGCACCCGCTACCGCGCAGATCATTTCTAGTTATATTGGTGAAGCGACCTGCAAGATTGATCGGCAGCCTTATGCGGCAATTAGAGTGATGAAGAAAGATTCTAGCGAAATAAGAACAGGCTAGGAAAAACTAGAGCCGCAACCACAAGTTGTTTTGGCATTAGGATTATTGAACTTAAATCCTGCGCCGGAAATACCCATGACATAGTCGATCACGGTTCCTTCGAGATGCATGGCTGACATTGGGTCAACCCAGACTTTCAAACCATCGAATTCAAGTTCGAAATCTCCGGCTCGACCATTTTCGTCAAAATCTAAACCATACTGAAAGCCAGCACAGCCACCACCTTGAACAAACACACGAAGGCCATGGTTATCCAAGTTTTCCGCAACCATCGCTTCCCGAACCATTTCAATTGCTTTCGCGGTTAGGTCAACCGGAGGAAGTTCATCATCATCATCGTCGTCAATGAAGTTTGCATTGGGGGCGGTATTGACTGCAGTGTTTGTTTCCATACCCATATAGATTAGTCACAGATATGGCAGGAGACAAGCTGATTTCGGAAGACTTATTTATTCAATAATTTCAACAACCTGACCCACAAAAAGCGGAAGTTCTTGGCGAGCGGAACCTTGATTCACCGCAATTTCGAGTCGATCAAAAGAATTTGTAAGTGCAACCACCTCACCGGGCGGCACATCGCTATAGGTTTTTTGCAGAGGGAGCTCAAGCTCACCGATCCGAATTCGAGGCGAATTCCAAGGCTCATACATCTTTACAGGAATGTTGGTAAACCAATTACCAAAGTGATCGGACATGAAAATTTGCCCAGAAATTTTTCCTTCATTTTCAGAAGGAGCCTGAATATCTAAACGCTTATACGTTTCGATAGCATCTTCTCCGAGTTCGGTCATCCAGCGCTTACCTATCGCCAGCTCCGCCGCTGCGGGCGAAAAGATGTCTCGGCCATGAAATGTATTGCTCACCTTAGACAATTCCAATTGCCACAATCTTAAGTAGCGAACATCGACCCTCTCTGCTTCATCAACCACTAAAGATAATACGCCGTTGTCTGGAGCTACGAAATAGTGGCCATCGATTTCAGCAATGAGGGGCCGACGTTTCGAGCCAACACCAGGGTCAACAACCACCATATGTACAGTTCCCTCAGGAAACTCTCGATAACTCGATGCTATCCAAAATGCGGCTTGTCGAACATTTTGCGGCTCTATTCCATGGGTGAGATCAATGAGTGTAAAGTCTCTTTTTTTACTCAGTAATACACCGTGCATAATACCGACAAAGGGGTCAGAAAGTCCGAAATCGGTGAGAAGCGTGATGATGCCCGAAGGTTTGGTCATTGTACGTGACCCTAAAGTATAGCCCAGGCCATAATTATCCCGGCGAATACAACGAACAACATTGCGTACACTTGTACGTTTCCGGTTTGAAGTGTTCTTAGTGCCCGGCCAGAACCTCTGACGAAAATACTCGGCATTAGCTTTACAAATAAACCATCGATAAGAATCGCATCTACAACTCGAGCAGCTAAATTCCCCAACGCGTGAAGAGGTACCGCAATGATCATTTGGTACAATTCATCGATATACCATTTGTTGTACAAAACACGATGTGCGGTTGCGCCTGCGCCTTGCGTTGCGAGTTTATTCATCTTCTCCGATGGGCCATTCTGATAAGTTTTATAGCCAAACCAAAGCGAAGCAGCCGCAATGGCAATCGATCCAGCCATAAGGCCAAACTCCACGGTGGCAGAGGCATGTAACTCCGCGGATTGAACAGTCGCAGCTAGCCAATTATCCAAGAATGAGCCGCGGTGGAAGACGTTAGGGAGATTCAAAAAGCCAGATAAACAGGTCAAGCCACCGAGGATAAGCAATGGTACCTGCATTTCCATTCCGGGTTTCTGGAGATTGAATTTGACCTCTTCTGAATTCTCTTGTCGAAGCGTACCGAAAAAGACCAAAGCCACTAAACGGGCCATATAAAAAGCAGTGAGAAGCGCACCGAGAACTAAAAGAATTCCCAACAATCCACTGCTCGCTAAAAAGCCGAGGTCTTTTGGTGCGAAAAACGCGTGAGCAATAATCGCGTTCTTCGAAAAGAAACCATCGAAGGGCGGGAGACCAGCAATAGCAAGAGTGCATACACCGAAGGCTCCATATACCACCGGGAGCATCGTTTTGAGACCACCCATTTTACGAATATCTTGTTCACCATCTAAGGCACGAATCACAGTTCCCGCCGCTAGGAATAAACAAGCTTTGAAGAATGCATGAGTCACAGCATGAAATATCGCCGCAATATGCGCGCCCACGCCGGCAGCGAGAAACATATAGCCAAGCTGAGAAACCGTTGAGTAAGCCAGTACTTTCTGAATATCATTTTGGACCAAGCTTATCGTCGCAGCGAATACCGCAGTAAGGCCTCCGATTAATGCAATCGTCTGCATGGCCGTCGGGATAAGTTCGGGCTGAAACAAGAAGCTCATTCTCGCCAACATATAGACACCAGCTGTAACCATTGTCGCCGCATGAATTAGGGCAGACACAGGAGTTGGGCCCGCTATCGTATCAGGTAACCAAACATATAAAGGTAGCTGTGCGCTCTTTCCACAAGCACCCAAAAAGAGGGAAAGTGCTGCAAAGCTTAGAACGCCACGAATTGTCCAATCGACAAAAATTCCCGACTTGAGAACTGCGTCAATATCGCCTGCACCAGCAACCAAACTCTTAAGCTGAACAAAATCCGCCGTCCCAAATAAAGAAAATAAAGCGAAGATACCGATGAGAAATCCAACGTCACCTACACGATTCGCGATGAACGCTTTTTTGCCTGCACTGGCTTTTGATTCGTCGGTATACCAAAAGCCAATCAAAAGATATGAAGCGAGACCCACGCCTTCCCAGCCAATGAACATAATTGGCAAAGATCGGCCAAGAACGAGTATGCTCATGGCGCAGATTAAGAGATTTAGGTACGCGAAATATTTTGAATACTGCTCTTCGTCGCGCATATAGCCGGTCGAGTAAAGATGAATCAAAAAGCCAACACCGGTAACAACGAGCATGAGTGTCGCAGTCAACTTATCAAAGCCAAAAGTGAGGTCGACCTCATATCGACCTACTGAAATCCAAGTATAAAGTTCCTGCTGCAAAACCGAACCAGATACCGACACCTTATAGGTCGCAAGGCAGCACACGATAAATGAAGCAAACACGGTGGAAAGAGCGATGAGGTTAACTTTTTCGTGATCTAATCGTCTCCCGATAAGCCCGAGTGTTGCGGCCCCTAAGAGAGGAAAAAGGGGGATTAAATGCAGTCCATAATAGTCGAGCATCGCTTTGAGGGGAGCCTAGGCTCCGGCTCTGGTTGGGTCAAGACGCTTGATCTTGTCTGGTCGGTTGTGGCAGCCAAGACAGCGCAATGGAAACGGAGATTCTTCAAGGAAATTCGCCAATAGCGGTGGAACGAGCCGTGGCGTTTCTCAAGGAAGGCACCCCCATCGCCTTTCCTACGGAAACGGTGTACGGACTTGGGGCTGACGCGAAAAACCCTGCTGCAATAAGCAAAATATTTTCAGTCAAAGGTAGGCCTTCAAACAACCCCCTAATTGTTCATTGTTTAGACCAGGCGATGGCGCAGTCGTGTGTCGCTGGCTGGGACGAACGTTGTGAAAGCCTCGCGCGTAAATTCTGGCCAGGACCATTGACCCTAATTCTACAGCGGCATTCTTCGATTCCGCCTACCGTAGCCGGAGGCGGAGACACTCTTGCTGTTCGAGTACCCGCTCATATCGTGGCTAGAGCTTTATTGGCACATTTTGAAGCACCGATCGCTGCCCCATCAGCCAATTTATCCACGCGAGTCTCACCAACCAGTGCCAAACATGTGCTCAAAACACTTGAAGGCAAAATTCCCCTTATTTTGGATGGTGGCCCCTGCCAAGTTGGTCTCGAATCCACCGTTTTGGATATGACGTCAAAAGAACCGACCATTCTTCGACTTGGTGATATCTCTGAAGAGATGATTGCAGAATGCCTCGGGTTGAGGGTCCACATTCGCTCATTCGACGAGCAGGCCCCGAAATCACCTGGAATGATGCGGCGACATTACGCGCCCAAAACGCCTATACGATTTTGTCAAAAACCCAGTGAACTCCCAAAATCCAATTTCGCACTTATCTTCTTTGATCCGAATTGGGCCACGAAACATGGTACTAACCCTTCAATTAGACTGCCCGATGAGCCGAAAGGATACGGAAAAGAGCTCTACCGTGCGCTTCATTGGGCCGATGAACAAAACCAATCACAGATTATCATTCAGGAAACCCCTAAAAATAAAGCGTGGGCTGCTATTCGGGATCGTTTATCCCGGTCGGTCAGTGATCCGACTGATCAATAGATTATCGCACCGTCACGGTCGTTCTGCCGATACTAAGCATGCAAGGGTGTGCCCTTTGCGAGGAACAGCATGAACGCAAGAGATGTACGCAAAGCATTTTCGATAAAGTACGCTATACAAATTTGGCTGGTCGCGATGGGTCTTGGGATGGGAGCATGCTCCGGCACAGGTGGCGGTAACACTTGTCTCACATCTAAAGATTGCCTAGCCGCAGAGGTTTGTGTGGCGAACATATGCCAAGCTAGCGGTCTTCCTTCAGACCTAGACTGCACGAACAATACAGATTGCCGCGACCAGGAATATTGCGACCAAGCGACAAATACCTGCCAAGAAATCGAACTTGCGAACTGTCGATTGGATACTGACTGCCCCCCTCATCAGCGCTGCCAGATCTCCATTGGACTCTGTGTGGATGGAGCGAGAACCTGTGTGGATGACTCAAACTGCTCAGGGAAATATTGCGATCAAACCGTTAGTGTTTGCGTGGAGTGCGTTGAAAATATCCATTGTCCAACCGGTCAAGAATGCGTCGCGTCGCAGTGCCAAGACACCAGCTTTCCTCGATGCAGCCTTGATTCTGATTGTTTACCTCCTCAAACCATTTGTGAAAATGCAAGCTGCGTTGCAGGATGCTCAAGCCCTGGTGGGATAACTTGCGGAGCAGGAACAGAATGTAATACAGGAACAGGTCGCTGCGAGCCCGTCGGTAACGCTTGCGTAACTGATAGCCAGTGTGGCGCACCTCTTTCTGTTTGTGAAGGTAATATTTGCGTGGCAGGCTGCGGGCAAGCTGGTGGAATAACTTGCGGAACAGGAACACAATGTAATACGGGAACAGGTCGCTGCGATCCCGTTGGTAACGCCTGCCTAACTGATAGCCAGTGCGGCGCACCTCTTTCTGTTTGTGAAGGTAATGTTTGCGTGGCAGGCTGCGGGCAAGTCGGCGGGATAACTTGCGGAACAAATGAGGTTTGCGACGGCAACACTGGCAGGTGTGTAAACGTTCCAGCTCCGTGCGTACAGGATTCTGAATGTAATCCCCCGCAATCGGTATGCGAGTCAGGTCAATGTGTCGGGGGTTGTAATCAAGTCGGTGGCGTCTCATGTACCGGAAGCGATGTTTGTAATCCATCCACCGGACGTTGTGAAATGGGAAATCCACCCGTGAATAGCTGCACTCAAGACGCCCATTGCAACCCACCTCAAACGATCTGTGACCAAACAACCAACACGTGTGCCGCTAGTTGCCTGTCAACCGGATGCCCCAATGGACAAATGTGCAATTCTCTCACTGGGCGCTGTGGAAACCAGACATCGCCCTCAACTGGAGGAGCAGCACTCAATGCCAGCTGCACTGTCAATACAGATTGCGCATCCAGTTCATGCTTCGACTTTGGGCCTAATTTAGGAAAAAAATGCGTACAAGCCTGCGGCTTCAGTGGAGAGTGTCCAGCGAACTATACCTGCTATAACTACGTCGGCGCTAAAATGTGTGTGGCAAGTTCTCTATACACTCAAGCAACCAATATTAATGTCAGTTTTGCTGGAAACACAGGCAGTCCATGTCTCGACTTTGGACAATGTAAATCTGGACTCTGCCCGCAAAACTCTAATATGTGCGTAGAGACCTGCAGTGAAGACAATGATTGTGGAGGGGGCTTCTGCCGATGGAACGAAGCCGCACCAGCAACTTACATCGCATCCTGCGATGGGCCACAAGGGACCTTTCCTGAAGGAAGCACCTGCGCATTAGATAGCCAATGTGCAAGCGGTGCGTGCGTTGGTTCAGTAAACACGGGCATCTTCAAGTGCGCTAAGCTCTGTCGAAGTTCAAACAGTTGTAACAATAACCAAGTTTGCAGAATGATCGATTACACTTTGTGTGCCGAGCAATTCCTCGGAGCATGCCTTCGTTACCAACCTAATTTGGTACAAGCCTGTGTGGACGGTAGCCACGGGAATGGGCTTTCGGGAAGCAACTGCACCGCAGATAATCAATGTCGATCAGGCTTTTGTGATCCAAGCTTCAATGCGTGCAGCGATTTATGTAACGGAGATGTAGATTGCGGAAACGGTTTCCGTTGTAAAGTGCTCAGTGCAGCGATCTTAATTGACGGCGTGACTCAAAGCTACCTCAGTGCCTGCGTCCCAACGACGTATAACTAAATCGTATAACTCGACGAAGAATTAGGTCGACGAAACCATGTTGATGGGAATAGGCTTGCAAGCGTTCGTGGCCTCTCTAGAGTGAACGATCGCCGGTGTAGACTGAGCAATCAATCTACGCGGGAGGAAAGTCCGAGCTCCATAGAGCAATGCTGCTGGTTAATGGCCAGTCGAGGAAACTTGCAGGAAAGTGCCACAGAAAATAGACCGCTTCTCAGCCGAATCTGTCGGGGACGGAGTAAGGGCGAACCGGTGCGGTAAGAGCGCACCGCGCTTGTGGTGACACGAGCGGCACGGTAAACCCCAGCTGGAGCAAGGCCAAATAGAGACTCTCCCCTTCGGGGGCAGGCTGCTCGCTTGCGGAGTCTGGGTCTGGCTGCTTGAGCATCGTGGTAACACGGTGCCTAGATGAATGGTCGTTGCCCTATTCAACGTAAGAAGAATAAGGAACAAGACTCGGCTTATAGCCCTAGTGAGACCACGAACACTTTTTCACATGGAAATTTTCTTCGCGATTTGTCGCATCTGTACGCCGTGCACGAGAGATGCTCCACCTCGAATAGCAGAAGCAACATGTATGGCCTCAGTCATCTCATCAATATCTGAACCGTTCTTCAACGATTCATTCGTATAGGCATCGATACAGTAGGGACATTGGACAGCGTGGGCAACAGCGAGTGCAATTAAAGATTTTTCCCGAACCGATAGCGCTCCATCTTCAAAGCAAGCGGAATACCAATCCATAAACTTTTTAAATAGCTCAGGAACATCATCTCCTACTTCACCGAATTTTCCGAGATCAGCCGGAATATAATACGAGTTATCATGAGGATTTTGATTATCAGTCATAAACCGCTTCTATATCACCTCGCATCAGGTTTGAAGGCGATAAGAATTTTTGTGTTTCAAAAGAAGGAGAGAAAGAAACGAATTCCGAGTGGTTTAGCGATCGATGCTATTCTTCTTCGTCAGGTGTTACGAGTGCTTCTAGTACGAGTATACGCTGACACTGTGGACATTGAATGACGCTTTCGAGCTGGCGAACTTCCAGCATAAGCTGCGGCCGAATTTGTATCTGGCACCCGTCACAGGTTCCTGCATTATCAATCTTCACGACGGCAATACCACGGCGACGCGCGCGGACTTTTTCATAAAGCTTCATGAATTTTTCAGGAAGAGCATTGACGCTCTCTGTCCGTCCAGCACTCGCGTCTTTAGCTTCTGCAGAAAGTTCCGCTTGTTTCTGCTTTAGAACGACAATCTCCTGGGCGATTTTTTCTTCGATCTCGCGAAGGTTCGAAGTTCTGTCCCCAAGAGCGCCTTCCTTCTCTTCGATCTCAACCATGAGTTCCATGACCCTTTCTTCGAGGTTTTTGACGGATCGCTCGTTTTGCTCAACTTCGCGGGACAGAGCCTGATACTCGCGTGGCGTCCGAATCTCGTTGAGTCTCCGTTTCCATTTTGTAGTCTCAGCAGATTTGTCTCCGATCGCTGTTTCGGCCTCAGCCTGTTCAAGCCTGAGCCCGTCGATCTCATTGTTGAGTTCGCCGAGCTGAACACGAATAGCGTCCGGCTCTTTTTCTAAATTTGATATTTGCTCAGGTATTTTCTGTGCGGCTTTTTCAAGCTCCAGAGCCTGCAGGTCAATTTGCTGAAGCTTATGTAGTGTTATCAGGGTTTCTCGCACAATCAATTCCTTCTTAGGGACTCGTGAGGGCTAAAAAGCAAAAAGTGCGCAGCCGGCGGGGGCGTGCGCACTTTTTCAAAAAGCTCGAAGCGTCTGTTCTGCTCTGCTTATGTTGCCGTTCGGTATTCACGATCCAATCTTGTTGTTTGTTTGGGCCCACCAGGATTCGAACCTGGGACCTATCGGTTATGAGCCGACAGCTCTAACCGCTGAGCTATGGGCCCCCAAACACTTCGCGGAGTACTCAATGCGTGGTTGGTCGTCAAGGGTCTAAACCTCGAAACTTTGCGGGAAGGTATTCTAGGTCAATCCCCTAGGGCTCTCAATCAGGTGAAAGTTTCCCTCTTTTTTGAGTCACAAGGGATTTGAGCTGGTTCTGAAGTCCGCTCTCATGCTCCTGTCCCTGAGTCTCCAGAACGTGAAGAGCAGCCGATAAAACGTCGATATCCCGTTCGAGCTCGTTGTGGAGCTGATCAATAGCGTTCACCAACGACTTGTGACAATCAACAAATTCGTCGCCTTTCCTGAGCCCTCGTATGTGAGGAAGGCGACCGGCCGCAAGAGCATCCAGATGTCTCTTAATGACATAGATCGGGCCTACAACTCGATGAGTCATGATAATGCCTAGGCCAGATAAGATGACCAGAAAAAGAGCTAAACTGATCGCTATAGACATCACTAACTCGTTATCGGCTGAAAAAAGATGCGCCTGAAATCCTGCATCACCTAAGTTTTCTAGACCCAAAATTCTCGAATTTTCTTTCACTTTATTTACGAGAAAGCCCCCCAGCCCCAATGAGAGAACAGTCGCTACGCCGACAATCATGGATGTATATTTTAGTTGAAAACGACGGTCGAGCAACAAACTCTTTACGCTTCTGTTCGAGCGGGATGAATTGGACGACTGATTCAGGTGTTGATTATTCATGTTATTGGTCTCACTTTTTCACGATGTTGAAATCTCTTTCATAGCGTCGCTGACGGCTTGATCGATTGCGCTCATCAACACTTGTGACTCTAATTTGAGGATAGCATTTTTTTTTGCTCGTCTGATCACACCGGAAGCGGTGGCACTGATAACATGACGAAGTTGGTTACCCGGCCACGTGGTGATCGTTACACGGACGGTCACAGTCGAACGAACTTGAGTTCCTCTTTCCCGTTGAATACTCCGCTCTGCGATACTTGCACGAAACTTAAACCCAGAAAGCACTCGAGAATCATCAAGCTTTGCCTCGTGGTTGCGAAAGCCGTTTTTGACTGTAAAGCTTTCCGAAGCCAGGGACTGCAGTTGTTGCTCCATTCGCTGAACCAGAGAATGAATCGTCTGTGTGGATACCGGTGTGCCTGGCATTGTTTCAGCTGTGAACACCAGGATACGCGACGCCGTGCTGGTAGCAACCTTAAGCGATGATGGAATGACCTTCGATGTTGAACGAAAAATAAGCTTCTGAAGAGCTGATTCCGACTGAACGCGAACGAACGGATGCTGGTCATTTAAGGCAAACTTCAATACTCCACGTGCTTGCTCTGACTTTGATTGCCCAAGAAGAAAGCAAGCCAAACCACGAACCATATAATTCTGATCCTGTTTGATCACATTACTAAGCTGCTCAATAAGATAATCTAGATTTCGTGATTTCGATTTTAATTTTCTACCCAAGATTCGCAGGGCTTGTAATCGAACCTTATAGGAAGAATCAGTTCTTAGAACTTTGACAAGACGTTTTTCTTTCAAGCTCGGAGTAGAAAAACTAGAACCGGGAGAAGACAAAACCACCCAAATAATCAAGATGGCGGCGAAACAATTACGCATGAGTCTGAGCACACCTAACCATCGCATCAGCAAGTTTTATGGCTTCGACCATGCTTATTTCCGAAGCTAAATCTTTCCCAGCAATATCGTAGGCAGTGCCATGATCTACACTGGTCCGAATAATAGGCAAACCCAAGGTCACGTTTACAGCTCGATCAAAGTCTAGAAGCTTCACTGGTATGAGTGCTTGGTCATGATACATGCCCAACACGGCATCGTAGAGACCTTTCGATGCCTGCAAAAAGACAGTGTCTCCAGGTAACGGACCGTAAATTTTAAGACCGAGATTGCGCTCAGCTGTTCGAATCGCTGGTTCGATCACTTCAATTTCTTCCCTACCGAACAAACCACCCTCACCCGCGTGAGGATTAAGACCAGCTACAGCAATCCGTGGCTCTGTCTTACCAAAAAACTTTTGAAGAGCACGAGCTGTTACTTCAATCGAGTAAACCAGAGTGTCTTGATTAAGGCATCGAGATAAATCACTCATTGAGATATGAGTGGTAACCGGGACCGTGCGAATGGTTGGACCGGCCAACATCATAACCGACTTTTGACGTCCAGCCGAATCATTCGACGTCAGATCAGCAAGCATTTCTGTGTGACCTGGCCAAACTGCACCGGCTCTACGAATTGCTTCTTTATGGATAGGTGCCGTAACTAACGCGTCGATTTGCTCATTCTTGATCGCGGAAACGACGGCCTGAATATAATCTAATTGCGCTTGGTCCGTCGCTGAATTCGGACAAGCTGGTTCGCTATCAATAAGCTGAGAGATAGGAAACACGGGGATACAGCCTGCGGTCCTGTGAGGAAGAGAATCCAATCTCGATACCTCAACGACACTTTGATTTGATCGTGCGTATTTCTGAATGACATTAACATCACCAAACACAATGCCGTTTAATTCGAAGCCTTCTTCTTCAGCTGCTGCAAAAGCTTTTACAATAACCTCTGGCCCTACCCCAACGGGATCACCCATGGAAATACCCAGTCGTGGAACCACTGCTTTTTATTTCCTATTTTCCGGTGGCTTGACGAATGAACTCTCTAACAGTTGCAGCATCATCCGCGCTTGGTTTTAGCTGAACGTACTTCCGATAGTGGTAAATCGCTTTGTCGGGATTTACTTCTGCAAAGAGGATACCCAAGGAACGATGACAATCAGCAAACTTCGGTGCAGTTTTAATACATAAAACTAACCAGTGCTCAGCATTCTTGCGATCAAAAGCAAGGAGTTCATTTCCTCTTCGATAGTACATTTCAGCTTTTTGTCGCTCAGAGCGAGTTGTTTCCGTTCGCTTTTTCTTTCGGGCCTGCCTTTGCTTTCGTCGGTTTGCCTTCTTGGTTTTCTTTTTTGCTGTCTTCGTCGACTTCGCCTCGCCGCGAGCTTGCTCTTCAACGACCAGTTCCGCTGGCGCTGATTCGGAGTCGACCGTTTTTTCAACAGCATCGGGTTGACGCTCCGGAACCTCTTTTATCGTTTCCAGCGATTTCTTTTCTTGAGGTGCTTGTGCGGACTTGGTTGTAGGCTTGTCTTTTGCTTTTTGGCTAGCTTCCGCAGACAGCGTAAAAGCTTTTTCTTTATCCTTGAAAGAAGACGAGTTCTCTAAATAATACTCATAAACCTGAGCATACTTCTGTTCTTCAAACAGCTTGGATAGCGCAGCGTCATGATCCACAGACGGTGAGCCAAGAAAGGAAAATAGAAGTCCTATCAAGGCAATGACGACAAGACCAGTGACGACTCTTCCTGTCATTGATTTCTGCGGATAGTAATCGTCGTCTTTATCCCACTGATACTGCGGTTGAGAAGGCATCGTTGGTACGTTTCGGCTAGACAAAGCCTCTTTCGGACCAGCAGCAGAACTTGTCGTCGGGTTCTCTAGTGCCGGTTTCGTCTCTGTTCCCCAAGGGTCGTTCGACTGAGTGAGCGAACGAGCTGGATTGGCAAGTTCGGTTTGGGTTTTAGATTGATGAGGAGACGCACTCTGCGAATCAAAGTTTTCTACTTTCTTATTGCTCACGTTGGGCTCAAACATTCCAGAAACAGAGAGAGCATCGAGTGGCGTGTCGGTCACGGTCTTTGCATCGCTGAGGTCTTGAGCTGGCGAGGGGTCAGGTATTGTTTCCATTTCCCGGTTTGGGGGAAGCGTCGAAGCGATCTCTTCTCCGTCGGACACTGGTTCAGGTATCGTAGCCGGTGCGCTTTCGACTCGGGTCTCGGGAGGTGAAACGCCGGCATCAATCATCGCCTTGACCTCATCTTCCGCTGGAACAAATGGTTGATTCGCCATCACGAATCGGAAATTTACGTGCCCAAGTTCTATCAAGTCACCGTGACGTAGATCCGTTATGGCGTACTCTTCACCGTTCACAAGGATGCCGTTTGCACTATCCAAATCGATGATTTTATGAACTTGCCCGTCAAAGAGAATCTTCGCGTGATTACGAGAAACGGAACGATGCTCAATCACGATATCGTTATCTTCAACACGACCAATGATGACTTCTGCATTTTGGAGCGTAAACGAAGTACCCGCATATTCGGTACTCACACAAATAATTCGAGAAATGTTTGCGACCGCCGAAGGTCCGACTGAAATTTGCTCCGTCCGCGATGCATGCTCATCCGCAAGCATCGCCGAAGACTGCGGATCAAAGAACGGATTTTCGGGTGCTGAAAGACCTCCAGCAGCCGGGAATGGAGGCAAGACCGGATTAGATTGTCGCTCTTTAGTGGGCGGAGGGCTTACGAAGGGATGATTAGCTGAATCGTCGGTAGCTGAAGTACTCTGCGGCGATTTTGCTTGAGTCACAGTTTCAAGATGACTCAGCGGAGCAGATGGCGAAGCCGCTGGCGCATTGGCCATGACTGTAGGAACTCGCTCATCGGCAAGCGTAGCACTTTCTAACTTCGCTTTCGCAAGTTGTAAGGCAAGGTGATAATCACCAATTTCAACTAAGTCTCCTTCGTTGATCTCGGTACGCGTATCGATGCGTTCGCCATTGAGCTTAACTCCATTGAATGAATTAAGATCTTCAAGAAACACGGAGCCGTTTACGCGGGAAAAACGCGCGTGTCGGCGAGAAACGTTCCGGTCGAGTAGACGAATCGCATTGCCGTCCCAGCGACCAACAGTAATGTCGGTCGCTTCAAAAGGGACAAGCGTTGTCTCGCCGTCATCATCCTCAATAATTAGACTATAACTCTTGGCCATAATCAGGTTTAACCCAGAAAAGTAGTACCACGCGTTGTCATCTCGGGTAAAGTAACGCGTCAAGTCCTCGAGCATACTGGCGGTCTCTACCGTCAGCTAACCGACCTGGTAAAACCTGAATGTCCGGCGCTATACCGAGCCCCTCAAGTGATTGTCCTTTTGGGCCGAAAAGCCGAGCAACTGTCAGCCGTAATGCAGAGCCATCAGCAAGTCGCATGAGTGTCTGGACGGTTCCTTTGCCAAAGGTCTGCGTACCTACGGCTTTAGCGCGGTTATTCTTGATAAGCCCCGCCGCGAGCACTTCAGCGGCAGAGGCCGTTTGGCCGTCGACCATGACAATCACTGGGACCTCAGGCAAGGTATTGCCTGGCTTGGCTCGATAGACCGTGGTCTTACCTGCTCTATCTTTCATCGACGCGATGACACCTTCCCGCAACCACAAATCTGCAATTCGGACCGCTTCTTCGACCACACCGCCAGTATTTCCCCTTATATCAATAATATATCCTCGCGGCTCGGCCGAGTACTTCGAGAGAGTCTGCTGCACCACTTGTGACGCATTCATAAAAAACTTTCCGATCCGAATGACCACAATCCTCTCTTTTGTTTGACGCGCGAAGATCTGCTCAGCTTCCGGTGGTGGGACTCGAACCAATCTTTCCTTGCCGGATGCATCCCTGAGCTGAAGAGAAATCCATTTCCCCTCTCGACCCATGAGAAGTTTCTTTAGTGACACCTTTTCGAGTACGCGTGGGTCCAACCGATTCACTCGCAAAATTTCGTCACCCGCTGTGATTCCAGCACGCGCCGCCACAGAATCAGAGCGCGTCCCAATAACCTTGTAACGTCCTTTCAGAATCTTCCAATTGATACCCAGACTAAATTTTTCCGTATCAACTCGCATTTGCTCTTCAAACTCTTCCGCAGAATAGTAACGACTGTACTTATCGAGGCTTGCTGCAATCCCGCGTATGGCAGAATCAATCAGATCCTTACTCTTGAGCTCATTCAAATAATTGGTATCCACGAAATGGATTACCTGAGACAAGATCTCGAGATGGTCGAAGATTTTACGACTGTCCGACCGCTTGGGGGAGTGCTTTGAAGATGTCGGTTCTTTCGCATGAGTCGCAGTAGCTGTGCTCAACAGACAAAAAACAACGACTGGTATACAAATTGTCTGCAGCATCTTCACCCGGGGCTCATCCATTTTATGGGGTCCACCGCTCGTTGTTTATCTCGAATTTCAAAATAAAGGAATGCACCTTTATTCGAATCCTTGTCAGAAACAGTCCCTAAGATAGACTTCATTCTTACGAACTGACCTGCTCGAACTTGAATATTTGCAAGATGGCCATAAATAGTATGCCACCGACCTTCATGAGAAATGACGACAACGCTACCAAGTCCATCGAGCGTACCCGCATACTCTATTCTTCCTTCTGCAACAGGTGAAACCGCTACACCGTACGGCGTGCGTATATCTAGCCCCTGATGCAAAATAATAAGTCCAGAATCTGGGTCCACTTGCTTGCCAAATGAAACCTCAACACGCCCAACAACCGGCCAAGGAAGTCTACCTCGTTGAGCACCAAAACCACCTTTTACTTTTGGTGGGGGGGGAATAACACCACGAATCATTCCTCTCAGACGTTCTGATTGTTTCGCGGCCTGCTTTATTTCTTTACGAAGTCGTTCGACGAGTTTTCTCTCCTTTTTAATTCCTGCCAGAAGAGCAGAACGCTCCAATTGTAAGGCCACGCCGTCCTGGACGGCCTGCCGCACTTTCTTCTGATGGAGCTGTAAGGCTTCGTTTTGCATGAGGAGTGAGTCATGTAGTCGCTTCGTACTCATTAGTCGTTTATGCAGTTCAGAAATAAGGTTCATGTCATGTGCAAAAACGATGGACATATAATCTGCTAACCTCCTTCTTGTGCGTGCTCGCTGGGCTACTTCATCAGTACCTTCTAAGATCATATCCATCACCGGTTTTCGGCGTAATCGATGGACAGAGGCAGCCCTCTTACGAATTTCTTGTCGAAGACCGTCGACAACTGTTTCCTGCTCTTCAAAGGCTACCTTCGCAGTTTTGAGTTCTATCTCTAGACCGTTCTCACGCTTCGTCAAATCTCTCATTTTTTTCCGATTACCGAGAAGTTGACTATCAATTGCTTTGATTCCCTCCAAAAGTGATACTTCTTCTCGGCGAAGGTATCGAAGTCTAACGCGGTCCTCTGCGAGTCTTTTTATCGTCGCATCTTTCGTCTTTTCACGAAATAACAACTCTTTATTCGTTACCGGAGGAAGTTGAGATAAGCCCATCGCGGCAAAAAAATATATGGATGCGGAAATCAAATCTTTACGTGCCTCACAGCAGCATACGCGCTTCCAATGAGACTATTGATTATTCCAATCACAACAAGCGCAGCATACTCAGTTCCTTTCAGAAAACGGATCTCAATAGGTCCATATACCTCGGCCAGGTTCGCTTGAAACCATTGCGTCATAAGCTCTTCCGACATAAATAAAATTGAAACGCAGATTAGCCCGCCCATAAAACCAATAATCGCTCCTTCAAGAACAAAAGGAGTTATTATGAAACTACGAGTCCCACCGATTAGGCTCATTACTTCAATTTCGTCACGACGAGAGTACACACCTAAACGTACCGCATTGGAGAGAATCAAAAAAATAGACACGAAAAGAAATAATCCCAATATATACATACCGGATCTAATCAGCGTGAGAACCGTAGAAATCCTATCAACATCTTCGAATCCATACCTAACCGAAATTATACCTTCAGTATTCTGCAGACGATTGACCACCGCTTGAACGTCAATCGTAGCCAAGTCCAATAGGCTTATTTCTATCGAAGAAGGAAGTAAATCTGTTGGAAGACCATCGAGGACATCTGCCTCTTTTCCTAGATTATCTCGAAGCCACTCCATCGCAGATGTTGAGGTAACGAGAGAAGCGCTTTCGATGTTACTCCATTTTCCTATTTCTTGAGTGAGCTCTCTTTGTTTTGCATAACTGAGCGTCTCATCAACATCAGCAGAGATACCTGCCTCTCGCGAGATCTCAACAGAAAGAATCTCTAGATTTGCAAGAAGAGTCCAAAACAGTGCGAGTATGCTAAGAGCCATCGCTATTATCGTGACGGACAAACTCGTTACGCCGAAAGATCGACGAAGGCCGATGAACGACTGCGAAAGAAAGTACTTTATCTTGGTCAGCACAAATTGCTACCTCACGCTAAATCGAGCTTAGCTACCTTCTAAGAGTCCTTTTAGTTTTGCCGGAGAAATTTTGTATTCCTTTTGACAATATTCACAGTTAATTTCAATCAGCTTCCCTTCTTCGACAATGGATTCAATTTCATTTCGACCAAGCGTTGCTAACGCTCCGATGACGCGAACTTCATTACACGTGCAACCAAATTCAAGATCTGTTCTTTCTACCACAGTAAATGGTATGCCGTAGAGAATCTCAGAGAGCATTTCATCAACGTCACCTGCACTGGTTTCCAGTGTCTTTTCAAGCTCACTGAATCCTTCTAGCCGCATGGCCATAATCTCAAGTTGTTCCTTTGCGACTTCGGGTAGTACTTGCACGCAGTATCCGCCAGCAACCATCAACTCATCATTGGCAAAGTAACAGCTTGAAGCAATCATTGTGGTGACTTGCTCAGAGTTGTGCATGTAACTCATGAAAGCACCTGTGACTCCGCCATTCGTAGGCACAGCCACAACGCCTTGATGGAGTTTTCCACCTGGCATCGTTCGAAGTACTTGCAAGGTCGTCGTCCGACCAAGGAGATTCTCCAGAGTCGTATCTTTAGAAACCAATCCGCGAGTGACTCCACCCGGATGAGAATCTGCAACGACAGAACCCTTCTCCTGATTGCTCTTAAGGATGGCCTGAACTCGGTGACCCGGAGCCATGGTCTCTCGAGTAAGAATTGCGCAAGTAGACATTTGTCCGAGTATGTCTCTTACGTTATCGGCAGGTTTCTGAGCGTCGATAATTCCTCGTACCGTACGAGTGGTCCGAGCGCCGATCACCCTAAATCCACCGTTGTCGGTCAATGCCCGGACGATTACATCTTTTTGATCACTCATCTTAGCTCCAAATACCTCGTAGCCGTTCCTGAAGCCAGTACAAGCCCGCAAATATGACGAGGATGTTCAGGCTAAGAAGAACCCACTTTTCAAACCAATTTTTACGACGAATTGTCTCCAATATCGGTACCGCAATAGCTAAACAGAAGAGCTGCCCAACCTCAACTCCAAGATTAAAACCCAGCAGATCAAGGAGCATTTGGTCACTACTCATTCCGTGGAGTTTTAACATACTCCCAAAACCGAAACCGTGAACGAGACCAAAAAGTAGCGTTAAATACCAGCGATGCTTCGGGTTTTTTACGATAATATTTTCGGAACCGACGTAAACGATAGAGGCCGCGATAAGAGTCTCAACGATGCCACTATTGGGGGTCCAAACATTGAGGGCTGCCACGGCAAGAGTCACAGAGTGTCCAATCGTAAAAGCTGTCACGAGAAGCACGAATTCCCGAAATCGCATAGCAACGAGAATCAGCCCCAAGAGGAAAAGTAGGTGATCGTAACCAGTGACGATGTGTTCCAAACCGAAGACAAAGAGGTCAGCGAACCTTCCAAGCTTATTGGTTTCTACTCTCTGACCGGCAGAGTTGACGACCAGGATCGTTTTTCGAGGTCCCATTGTCGTTTCGTAGAGTCCACCAGGTACATTGACACGGACGAGATGACGATGGTTTGCTGGAAACCTCTTCACGAAGTCTGTGCGAAGCTTGAGCTGTTCAAAGCTATTTTCACAGGAAAATTGGAGTTCAATCAGCAAACCGTCTTCGTCTGATTTCTTGGCAGAAACAAAAGTAGTCTCGCACTCTTCAGTGTCAGTCTTGCTAATAATTCCTCTGCTCCACGACCGAACAAAAGTAGAAGTGGAGGTTTGCGCAGCAATTTCACTCGGACTGATATCACCATTCAGATCAACGTCAATGCGAGGAAAAATCCTGAGTAAGTCAACCTGAGCTATAGAGATATACGCAACAGGTCTCTTCGTCTTAAAGTCATAATAGCCTGCGGAAACACCTATTTCATGGGCCTGGGCAGGCATCGCTGCACCCAACAAAGACCCAATACTTACCCACGCCAACGCTATTCTTAACATTTGTTTCTTCATTGCTTAGGCCAAAAATACAGCCACGTAGAACACAGCAAGAGTGATCTGAATTACAGCGTAGGGTACGGCTGCCTTCACGAAGCCTCCGAAACTCATGGGTAAGTTGTATTTGTGAATAATCGTAACGGCAACTAGAGTCGAAGCAGAGCCGATTGGAGTGATGTTTCCACCGAGGTTCGCTCCGAAAATTACGGACCACCACATAGGTGACGCCGCATCCGTCTGTAGGCTTGAAAGAATCTTCGCGAGCATTGCCGCAAGAGGAATATTATCTGTCACCGAACTAAATACCGCCGAAGCAACAAGCATAGCGGCGGAGCCCCAGAGATCACCTAGCGAGATGACCTCTTCTAGACCTTTTCCTATTAGAGCAAGAACTTGAGCGTGCTCCATAACATTGATTACAACAAAGAGAGTCACAAAAAACGCGAGCAAATCCCAATCAACTTTTGCGTACACTTTGTCTGCAGTGGACTTCACGCGAATGAGCATGATGCCGGCAAAAGCCAATGCAACAAATCCCATACCCAGATCTTTCAAAACAGGAAGAACGGAGGTTGTTGCAATCGTCATTATAAAAATGAGAAAAACTGCCGCTGAGAACCAGAAAAAACCTGGACTTTCGATACCGTCATTTTCATCAAAGCTTTCGACTTGGTTTTTAGCCGCAGCTCTTTCTTCTTCGCCTTGCAAACGTTCAATTTTGAACAATTTCGCGCCCATAAATAAGGTCACCGCGGTAGCAACAACGACGTAAGGACTTGCGACGACAAAAAATCTTCCAAAACTGATTCCCGCAGAAGTGCCTACTATAATATTTGGTACCGAACTAATGAGCGTCAGCAAACCGCCAATATTCGTGAGAAGACCTTCAATCAATAAGAAACCAAGAAGCTTTTCACTTCGCTCAAGCTTTTTGAGCGACACAGCGGTCAAGGAACCAACTATAATCATGGCAGTTACATTGTTGAGGACAGCAGAAAAAACAACGGTCATTAATCCATAGTAGATAAGTAATAAAAAGGGATCTCCGCCGGATGTTTTTGTCAACTTGATGGCAATCCAGGAAAACAAACCGGATTTTGATGTTATATCGACGAACAAAGCGGAGCCCATAATGATCGCGATGACACTCCAATCCACAGCAGGGATATATACAGGAAGATTTAGCTTTTCATCGAAGACGTTTACGACCGGACCAAAAGGAAGAAGACCCAAGGCCGCTCCTGTTAGAAGGCAAATTATCGCGTAGACACCAACAATGACAGATTTTTTAGCATGCAGCTTTTCCTCAAGAGCTAAAGTAACGATCATTGCGCAAAGTATGGCCGCAAACGTAAAAGTTACAGATGAGGAAACTTCGTGGTGCCCGCCGCTAGTGGAACCTATAAAAAGACCAGAAAGTTCAGAAATATTCATCGCCCTACGCCCCTATAACAACAAAGTTGGGATATGCCGAAACTCAATGGCGAACGCATGAGCAAAACCACTGATTGCCATTTGATGTTCATCTTTTGTGTTAATGACCACAAGATCAATTTCATGATCTTTAAGCCACTCAGCGTACAACATTAGCTCACTACCTATCTTGACATTAGATCCCACCATGGTACCCGGCCTATGCAAGGCTAAAGCCTCCTGTACTGATTTGATGAAATCATTCGGTTCTTTCGTAATCTGCTGAATAATCGTGTTCCGCGCAAGGTCTGTGTCAATTGCTGGGATTTTGGAAACACAATCAAAATAGCGATTCAACCAAACCTCGTCTTCTACATGAGAGAGAATAATCCGACCATCTTTAGGAGTTAGAGATAGTGCAAAATTAATGAGTCGGTTGTCACCCGTGAGGTGATCAGTTGCGACCATCACTTGTGTCGCTATCGATAAGGTCTTATCTCCCAAGGCCTTAGGATGAGGAACAACAAGGACTGGTCTGGACGTCGCTTGTGTCAAAACCTCTAAATGCTCCCCTAAACTAAATCCAAACTGCCAAGCCGATGAATTTAAATTACGATATGTACAGACAAGGTCTGGCTCATCATTGTCGATGGCTTCTAATAGTTGATCCATCGTTTCTTGCGGTCCAAAATTCAATCTTTCAATTTGAAAATCGTCGCGTACATGACTCAGCGCCGATTTAATTTTCGCGATAAATATTTCTGCTTCATCAGCATCGAGATCGTCGACGACAAGGACTTTTTGTAGGGAAATATTTTGGTATTCAAACCGGGACTTAACTGCGGATTTAAACACGCTTTCAAGTTCATCAATATTCATGAGGCGTTTCTCTTGCTTAGATGAAAAAATTCATCGGGATCATGGGCGCAAAAAATCTGGACTTCGTCAGACTTTTCGCCATTGAGTTCGCGTAAACGAGCAAGGTTTTCCCGACGCATTTGGTCATTTGCGGCGATCGACTTTTGAAAAAAATCGAGTAATTTCGGACACGAGGGAGGCTGTTCAATTTGATCTTTGTGAAAATAAGCATCGCCGGCGTGTATCATCCAACCATCACTTCCCTTGATAGCAATTCCTGTATGCCCCTCGGTATGGCCAACCAAGGGCACCAAAGCAACGTCGCAGTTTACACCGCGAAGTTGGTTAACCGCCTGAAGACCAAACCAGGTATCACCAAATTCATTATATGTTTCCCAGGTCGGACGGTGGGACCACTGGGAAGAAAGATATCTTCGGCGTTCAATGGTCGTTACAGGATTCATTGCTCGAGCCTGTTCTGTCGCGTGAACATGAACCACCGCCTGAGGGAAATCGGCAAGTCCACCCGCATGATCGAGGTCCAAGTGAGTCACAATGATATGTCGGACGTCGCTTGAGTCAAAACCTAGGTTTTTGAGCTGATGAGCAGCGGTCTCACTCAGATCTAAACGAGGGCGAGAAATCGATCGCATACCGACGGGCCACTTATTTGCTTGCGTGCAATCGCGCGTGCCGATGCCGGTATCAATCAGAATCAAACCTTCCCGGTCAGTTTCTAAAAGAACACAATGGCAAACCATTAACCCTTTAGAAAAAAGACTGCCCTTGCCCGTGATCAGTCGAGACGCATGAGGACAAAAGCTTCCGCAGTTCAGATGGTGTATGCGCATTGGAATACGCCATACTTACCGCAGATCTCTGTCGTTTTATAGAATCACAAAGCGGATAATCATGAATAAGATAAACGGTAGAATCACAAGTCCCGTAAGGATAATCGCGTAACCGCGGAACATCGACCCCACCGGAGGGGTGTCCTTGCCTCGGGGGCCATACGGTCCGTAATCGATTTCTTCTTCATCGGGCGGGGGCTGTGAGGTTTCCGGTGTCATCGTATAAGGTACATACTACAAGCAGGTGGAACCTGACGAGGTAATACTTGAACTTACGACCATGCTTCGACTCCCATGGCAAAGATTTGAGTCATTTATACAAATTGGAGCTTGCGGAGCGAAAATTAGTCGAAAAAACCATCAAGCAGCCTGACCAGCATGGGAAGATGGCCCGGCTAATGACTGGCAGTACCGATCTCATGCCCAATATGAAGCACGAGTGCGAAACCCCGCGGTCGTTATTGGCCGATGAATCATTTCCAGAATATCCGGAGTCATTGAAACAGAAGACATCATCCGATTTGGAATCATGACAACCATTTACTTTCTAAGAAATAATTCTGTCATTGCGGAACATTGTCCCTTCCTATGTGAAACTTACCGACAGTTCGAGGAACAATAATGATCCTGTATTGAAGATCCTCGGTGCTCATCTAAGGTTTGTATCAACTGATAACGAGTGAATGGTGCCCATCGACGATTTTTATCGAAATGACGGAGACTTCAATCAGCGCCGAAAATAAAACGAACTCTTCTCGGAAAAATTAGTCCGGAAACTAAGCCGAACACCGTAATCCGCGACCAAAAGCATCGAACGCAAGCGACCATCGATTATCCGCGAAGAGACGCCGCTGTAAGGGCAGCCCTAGATGCAGATCACACGACGCTTCGAGCCGATGTATGAACGACAGGCGGATCACAAGCATCTACGAAAACGAAAAGTTCGATGATAAGACCATCAAGACACTGAGAGCCACTAGACAAAAACCGTAAAAACCCTATAAAAATCAAATCAAATCTCAGCGACCGACGCGGAATGGTTTTGGTCTACGTACAGCGTTCGTTTGAGCGCGCTCGAACTCGAAATCGCTTGAAAGTCGTTTAAACCCGTGCGAAAAAGTTTCGAAAGTCCGTTTTGAGCTATATGTTTACCCAAGAGCCTCACGACCGAGTGAAAACATCCAAGCAATTGTTTTTATTGTTATTTTTTATTTTTTTAAGTGGAATATCTAGTAGCTGCGGGGAGAATATCGGCGAAAGAAACGTCGGTGATACCTGTAAGACGTATACGGAGTGTGGTGGGGTCCCGAATCGGGCGGCCTGCATCAACGAGTGGCCCCATGGCTACTGTACTGAACTCAGTTGCACGCTTGGTTCTTGTCCACTGGGCTCCCGCTGCGTTAGGGGGATCTCGTTCGAAAATGTTAACATCGATGCCTTTTGTCTTAGAGTTTGTGAAACAAACGACGATTGCCGTTCGGCCTACATGTGTACCGACGTCGGACAATCCACGTCCGTCTGCACCCCTCGTTAAACGCGCACTGATGACAACACTCTTTTTCGGACTGATACACTTATCGGCGGGATGCGACGATGCTTGCACCGCGCTTGCGAAGCAAATTTGCTCTTGTGAGCCCAATCGTGCTCTGCAACTTTCTTGCGAAGACTCGATCGCGGCATCAAGCAACATCAACTTATCAACAGAGGAGTCTGAAGTTTGCGAACAAAAATTAGACACGTGTACTTGCGCGAGACTCGAAGACAAAAACGCAGAAGACCTGCAAGCATGTGGCCTTGCCAAATAAAGGAGAATCTCTAAATGACGACCATCGATACTCGGCCCTTTCTCAACTCAGAAGACCCGGCGCTTAGAATTTCTACCACGTCGCAGAATCTCAAAGAGAGTGAAATTCTCAAAATCGCCGGTCAAATAAAAGGGATGATTCGGGAAGGACACAAAATCATAAATCTTACGATTGGTGACTTCTCTAGTCAGCAATTTCCTATTCCAGAGCGACTATTAAACGATATCAAAGTAGCACTCGACGAGGGGCACACTAACTACCCACCAGCAGCTGGCGTTTTGGAATGCAGGGAAGCAGTTCGTACCCTTTTTGCGGAGCGACTCGGCCTTGATTATCCCTTAGAATCCGTTCTTATTGCTGGCGGCGCGCGGCCGATGATTGCCGGAACGTACATTTCACTGGTGAACAAGGGTGAAAACGTCGTGTATCCATTGCCATCGTGGAATAATAATCATTACACAACCTTTGTTGGCGGAACCGCAATTGAAATTGCGACAACACCAGAGAACAAATTCTTCCCACGCATTCAAGACATTGAGCCACACCTTTCAAGCGCTCGACTAATCTGCCTCAATTCTCCATTAAATCCGACCGGCACTGTCGTCTCTACCTCCGATTTAAAACGTCTCAGTGAAGCCATTGTTCGCGAAAATAAGCGTCGTAAAGAAAATAACGAGCGAGCTCTGTATCTCATGTACGACCAAGTCTATTGGATGCTCACGCACGGAGAAACAGAGCATATTACGCCCGTAAAAGTCGTTCCCGAAATGGCAGCGTACACCATCTTCGTGGATGGCATTTCAAAAGGTTTTGCTGCCACAGGCCTACGGGTTGGTTGGGCCGTGGGACCAAAAGATGTTATTTCAAAAATGGCCGCAATCCTCACGCACATTGGTGCGTGGGCACCGAGACCTGAACAAGTTGCAACTTCGAAACTGCTCGCAGACACCGAAGCGATTGACAGCTATCGAAGAGGTATGAGTCATGAAGTGCTGGCCCGCCTCAAGATTCTTGCAGATGGCATAAATGGACTTCGAGCGAGCGGACACAACGTAGAAGCAATTGCGCCAGAAGGAGCAATCTATTTATCAATTCGAATGGGCGTATGCGGTAAAACGACGCCGGGCGGAGTGACTCTAACGTCGGACGAGGATATTAGAAGCTACCTGCTCACTGAAGCAAAAATGGGCTTAATCCCGTTCTTCTGTTTCGGCCTAAAAGACCAGGGAGAGGGATGGTTTCGAGTCAGTGTGGGCACCGTTTCTGAAAATGACTGTCATCAAGTGATCGAGAACCTCTCTAAAGCCCTCTCCGCACTGAAATAGTGGGTTTATGTTAGGCATGCTAGAATGAGTATTGTAAGTGGCTGAAGAAAACGGCACCAAGAAAAAACGCAAAAAGCGTTCGAGACGAACCAAACGAAGGCGTATTAGTCTTCGTAAGGCGATGTTTGTATTGCCTAACCTATTTACGCTCTCAAATATTTTTTGCGGCTTTTACAGCATTCATCTTTCTTCTCACTCAAATGAGCCCGTCTTCCTTTATCAGGCTGCGCTTGCGATCATCTTCGGAATGTTCTTTGACATGGCAGATGGACGAGTCGCTCGGTTAACAAGAACTCAAAGCGACTTCGGTGTTCAACTCGATTCTCTCGCTGACGTTATCACTTTCGGGTGTGCACCAGCCCTCTTACTTTATCGATGGTCACTGCATGAGCTAGAATTCGGCGGAATAGTCATAGCGTTCATGTTCTTGGCGGCTGGAACAATCCGGCTGGCGCGCTTCAATGTCATGGCCGCGGATGCACCCAGCGGTGCCACGAAAGATTTTCTCGGCTTACCGATCCCACTCGCGGCCGGCGCAGTCGTTGCTACTGTGCTTGCCAACTACCCTTTTACAACGCCAATTATCGGTGGAATAAAGGGTGTTTGCTTTATCACCATTAGTCTCTCATTATTGATGATCTCCAACGTGAGATACCGCGCATTCAAAAGCGTGCGACCAAACCCACGGTCCATCATTATTGCTGTAGTTGTAATCTTATTTGTTGCAGCTCTCTCAGCCAAACTACAACCGGCAACTGCACTCGTATATCTATTCGGCATTTATATTGCCGACGGGGTCATCGAAGAAATTATTTTCTTTCGCAAACGAAGTGAAGAAAGACAGGCGTTGCGGGCTCAAAAAGAAAAAGCAGAACTCGCAACACCTTCGACCGAAACAAACCCGGTCATGGAGTAGACAAGCTAGTCTAAGCGATTGGCAAAAGCACTCAAAAGAGCAACTCCAAACCCTGTACCTCTATCGCCTCGGAAAGCTGGACCCGCCAAGTCGACATGCCCCCATAACACTTTAGTTCCGGCTAAGTGATTGTATACGAACTGCGCTGCACAGCTCGACTGAGCGTTCGCACGATTTTTCACTGAATTTCTCATATCAGCAACCAAGCTGGAAAACTCAGACTTAAACAATTCAGGTGAAAACGGCATCGCGTGAGCGAGATCTCCTGTCGCACGACCAGCAGCTACCAGGGTTTTTTCGATTTCATCGTCGTTACTCATGACGGCAGCCAAATGAACGCCCGTAGCTATCATCTGGGCACCAGTCAAAGTCGCAGCATCAACGACTACATCCGCTTTCAAAATTCTTGCAGCATAACTGACACCGTCGCCCAAAAGAAGACGTCCCTCGGCATCAGTATTGTTGATTTCGACTGTTTTTCCAGAGTGCATAGTCAAGATATCGTCTGGTTTGAAAGCGTCGGGGCCGATCGCATTCTCTGCCAAGCAGACAATTAAACTGACTGGACGTTGCGTTCCGCTTGCTGCAAGCACACGAAAGGCTCCACTCACCGCTGCCGCACCGCCCATGTCACATTTCATATTGGTCATGAAACCGGAAATCTTTAGATTAAGACCACCTGTATCGAAGGTTATGCCTTTTCCGATCAAAGCAAGATGTTTACCTTTTGGGTTTTCAGGTCGATATTTTGCTACGAACATTCGTGGTTCGTTGATGGCACATCGACCCACGCTATGAATCCCCATCAATCCTTCATCAATCAACTGTTGGCCCGTAAAAACTTCGATTTCGACATTCGGCATGTCCGCATACCAAGCTTGTAAATCCTCAGCCATCGCTTCCGGGTTCATTTCAGTTGGTGGTGTATCAACCAAACGAGCAGCCTCACGACTAGCATCTACCGTTTGCGTCACAGAGGAAGGAATGGTGATTATTTCACCGCTGCTATCAACTGCAAGAATTGTTGCACGACTTGTTTTTGATTTTGATGTTTTGCGAGTGAAGAGTGGGAGCGCCCGACCGATTGCATTCAATGTTGGAAGGAGTCGCGCTTCATCTTCGATAAGAACCATAATGGCGACCTTTTTCTTCGAGCTCGCGAGCCCTGAACCGGCTACCTGTTTTTGCACAACGTCAGGTCGCCCGACTCCCAAATAGCGAGAGCCCGAATCTGGTACTTTTATAGCAACTAGTCTTTTCGGATCTTTGTGCAGCGTCGAAATACTGGCTCCATTCTCACCCGCTTTTATCTCTGCGGCCGCAGCGACCAAGGCATTCTTGACCGAACGGGGGAAACCCTTGGGCGTTAGCTTCTTCGATTTCCAGGCTGTGTCTGACCCAATGACGGCAAGTGTTCCAGCCCCTTTGAGTAATTGATTCAAGTTTTTTGCGTATCCAATTTTTGTCACGCGGCGAGTATGCACAGCTTAGACATGCAATACTACCGCCAGATGACCGAAAATATCGGATTCACTTGGCTATAAACCGTCCCACGAGCGGTACGTGGTCAGAAAGTCCAGACCAATGGCCTGGTTCAGTAAATGAATGGCAATCTTCAAGGTCATGGCAAGTGATACCGGGACCCACTAAAATATGGTCTAGCCTCATTTTCAAATTCAAAAAACCCGCGGTCGGCCAGCATTTCATTAACTCGGACTCGCTCACATTCAGATGTGTACAAAACGAATCCTTGGCTCCCGTATCAGCGAGCAATTGATTGTAAGAGGGAGTAGTAGGGGCAGCATTAAGATCACCGACAATAAAATACCGATCGCTTTGCACCTTACTCTGAACGAACTCAGCCAAATGTGAAACTTCCTTTTGCTGATTTGCGCCATAACCAACCGCAGGGTAATGCTGCCAAAATTGGCGGGTCGCAAATGCGGGAAGACTTAAGTGCGTATTGAAGATGTCAAAGGTCAAATTCTCTGGAGAACGTAAGCGAACATGTGCGCAAATGCGAGACTGCTTGAGATTTGCAAAAGCTTGGATGCGTCGAAACGTAACATCCTTTGGCTCGCTAGAATTATGGCTCTCTATGTAAAAATGAGGGGACACCAAGATACCTAAACCCATCGTGAATAAAGAAATTTTTCCAATTCGATAAGCGTGAGCAGGAAAATATAACCCTTGATATTTCATGGTTTTATTTTTTAGTTCGAGAACTTGGTCAAGCGTCCTTTGAAGTCCATCGAACTGCGTTTCACCTGGGAAATTTATGTCGTGGCTAAAATATGAGCGTAGAGAGCGCTGCTCTATTTCTTGAAAACAAATAATATCAGGCAGCTGTTGCAAGTCCGCAATAGCTTTGCATATTCGTCGCATGGAGCGCTGACTAGAGCCGGCCCCGGCCAAGCTTTGCCCAAAATAGCGCACATTGTACGTCATCACACGAAGCACGTTATAACTATAACAAAGTCCGTTGCTTCAGACCTTCGCCGATAAAAAATTCTTATCTTGTCGCGGCAAAAAGTTCAAAAAGGGTGGTCATGCTTGAGCGTTTTTCTTTCTTTGCAATACTGTGAACAAACAATTGGACTGCTTCATTGACTGAAACATTGATACCTGCGGCTTTACCCCGCGAAACAACTTCCCCATTAAGAAAATCGACGGGTGGTTCACGACCTTTCTCCAGTGCGTAGAGCATAGAAGAACGAAGCTTGCGAAATCGAAAGCCCACCGCGAGCATCACCAAATGCTTCAGAAAAATTGAACTTTGAGTAGTATTTCGTTCTTCGCGTCTCTCCAAAGCGATCCAGTCAAGATCAATCGTTCCGGAGATTTTTTTCAATTGAACTCGTTCGTGGCGAGCAACCAGCACTACCTCAGTCATAATTTCAAGCGCCAAACGACGAGCTTTACGGTTCTTGAGAAGTTTTCCTAAAGGCTGTCCACTTATCGCGCCCAAGCTTGATACAGCGCAATTGATCGCGAGCTTGCTCCATCGGCTTCCAGCCAAATTATCAGTTATTGTCACTTCACCAATCACTTCTAAAAATGTCGCCAAACGGTGCACTTGCTCGTCGGCCGGTCCTGAGAATCGACCGAGCGTAAAACCGCCCGCCGAAGTTCGAAGATACTCCCCAGGCTTAGGACTTGATGCGCCCCATGCAACAACAGCACCTACAACTTTTTGCGATCCAAATCGTGAAGCAAGCCTCTCTTCTAGAAGTCCATTCTGAAAGCAGACCAATGCACCGCGCTCGGCCAAATAAGGAAAGGCTGAAATCGCGGCTTCCTCAGCTTGGGTCGGCTGAGTTGCAAGTAGAACAAAATCGAATTTTTCGTCGCTTGAAATTGAAGCTAAAACACGGCCTCGTACCTGCCAGAATTTTCCGGTATGACTCTTTATTTGAAAGCCGTTTTCTTCCAGCTTGGCTAAAACCAGAGCGTTAGTGGTAACACCAGTGACATCAAAACCTGCTTGGAGGAGATAAGAAGATACAACGCCCCCTATTCCCCCTAGGCCGATGACCAAAATTTTAGGCGAAGGTGACACCTACGCTACAGCGGCGCACCGACCTCAAACAATAAATTCGGTGCAGCTCGAAAGTAAAAAACGCGCCATCCGTGCTCGGTATCCTCGGGCTGATCGTCGACGTGTAAACCAACCCGAAGCAAGCCCGCAAAAATTCTATCTACCGCTCGCGGATTATCAACCTGCAAGGTTACAAGAACATCATTTTCAGAGAGTTCACCCATTGGTGGGTGATGAGCGACGGTCGCGTTACCCATTCGATACGACAGCAGTCCACCAGCATCGGCATCATCCATTTCTAGGTCACCTGATACAACATCACAGAACTGTCGAATGGTTTCACCGTTTTGTTTGAATAGACACACTTGTGCGAGGTTTACAGCCATACGGTACACCCTTTACCTCGTTACCCAACGAGAAATCAACAGAAAGCGAAACCTCGTGATTGGCTAAAGCACCTGAACTATGTATAACGGCTTACCCGAATAAGTGTCGTAATTTCATGTGTTTACACAAAAATATTCCTCACATCTAAGTAGACCCAAAAGCACCAATTTGATAGCGAGCTCTGTAGAAAGCATCATGGTGCGCACGCTTCAGACAATCTTAGAAGACTTACTGTCAGCCTCAACAGTACAAGGCTTTGTCTTCGACGACGGCCGTCATGAACCGGTGACCGTTCCATTTACAGTTTTGTCTCAACAAGTTTCTCAACTAGGTCGAAAGATGCTTACCTGCGGTATCAAGCCGAAGGAACATGTGGCGATTATGCTTGAGGATAATCGAGAATTCGTCACATCATTTCTCGGCGCAGTGATCGAAGGTATTATACCCATTCCGATCTACCCTCCTCCAAAAATTGGAAACCATACTCAACATCTAGAGAATGTCTGCCGCATTATGGAGACGGGGCGAGTTAATCATCTCATCTGCAGTACTCGAACCTACGAAAACCTGAGCCAACTTGAAACTTATATACCTTCCAAAATACGAACTCATACCTTCTCATCTATTACCGAGGCTGAAATGAGCAAGCTAAGTCGGGTTCGCGTCGGTTCTGAAGATACCTGCTTTCTACAATTCACATCCGGTTCAACCTCTTCCCCAAAAGGTGTCGTCATTTCGCACGCGAACATCCTCGAAAATACAAAAGCAATTATTGAGGACGGCCTAAAAGCGAAACCTGAAAAGGATCTTGGATTGAGTTGGCTCCCTTTGTACCACGATATGGGGTTGATCGGTTTCGTCATTGCTCCTGTCGTTGGGCGAATTCCGGTTGTACTCACACCAACATTCTCGTTTATACGTCGACCAGGTCTGTGGATGAAACTGGTCGACAAGTATAAGGCTACCATTACTTTCGGCCCTAATTTCGCATTCTCTTTGAGTCGAAAAAGAGCTCAACGGATTGTCGACCAAGGAATAAGACTCGATCATTTACGCGTGCTTGGCTGTGGCGCGGAGCCAATTAATGCACAAAACATGCGTGACTTCATTTCAGCGTTCCGTCCTGCGTTGCTAAATCCAAAGGCCCTAACGCCAAGTTATGGCATGGCTGAAGCCTGTCTCGCAGTTGCGTTTGAACCACTCGATGAGGAGATCTACACCATCTACGTAGATCGGCAATACTTAAGCGAAGGAGACCAGATACAGCTTGTCGAAGCCACAAATAAAAATGCCGAGGAAATCGTAGCAGCTGGTAGATGTATAAAAGGTCACAAACTTTATATACAAGATGAAAAAGGTCACACTATGGATGACGGCTACGTAGGAGAAATTGTCTTTGAAGGTGCGAGCGTGGCCCATGGTTACTTTGAAAACGACGAATTAACGAACAAAGTCTTCACCAAAAACCGGCTCCGTACCCAAGATATTGGTTTTATTTTAGATAGACGACTATTTATATGTGGAAGAAAAAAAGACCTGATTATTATTAACGGTAAGAATTACTATCCAGAAGCACTGGAAGAAGCCCTAAATAAGACTTCAGGGATTCGGGAAGGAGCGACGGTGTGCTTTTCAGTGGCAGGTGAAAACTCCGAACAACTCATCATTATCTCAGAGCACCCTCAGCTCGATAATGACGAGTTAAAGAAAAATATTTCTCACGACCTAAATAAATTATATGGATTAAAAATTCACAACATCAAGTTGGTAAAGCCAGGGACACTACCCAAAACCTCAAGCGGTAAAAAACAGCGGCAAAAAACAAAACAAATGTACCTAAACAACACGATTTAGCTTATTTTAATCCTTGTCCGTCAGCTCGAAAGAATCAACTTCAGCTTTTGTTATCGCCTTCATCCGACGCCTGCGCTCGATCACCCAAAATCCGAAAATCAGACCGAAAAAGATCGGAGTGCCAACAGTTGCAAACCGTAACCAGCGAGGTGAAGTCTGTTTATGAGAAAAATCGAGTTCTAACCGAGCCGCAAGAACTTCTATGCTTTTTGACAGTTCTTCGAGGCGTTTTTGGGCAACACTCGAACTCTCCGAAAAATCAAGTTTCGATATTTCAGCCAACTTTACTTTTGCAGATCTTTCAATTTGAGGACGATTTATTTTACGAGATTCAGAGATAATCTCTTGCAACATGAGCTGTTTGCGATATCGACGGGCTTCAACATTCTTCGTCTTGTTCGGTTTCATTTATCCGCCCTTTCTATGGTCACTATTCCAAATACCTATCTCACCTTTCTGAGTGGGATGTATTTTTCCACGTCAATTCAGGTCTCGAGGACGTCAACATCGTATGTCCAATCAATTCACGTAACTGCTCGTCTACTCCAATCGTATTTTGCTCTAATAGATCATGGTGAACCGCTTCATAGAACAAGCCTGGATAATTCTCTCGGATTGTCTCTATCGAAAATACACCGACGAATTCGGATTCCTGATAGGTATGACCAAGGGCAAGTCGAATTTTTCCCGGTATCTTGATCTCGTTCTGAAGTAGAATATCAGCGATATGCCTAAGAAATCCTAAAACATCCAGAGGTTTTGATTCCGCAATCTGGTTTTCTTCGCGTATTTCGGCGAGAAGATCAACGAGCTCAGTATGCGAAAGCGTGACAATAGCAATTGATGCAGATGCTACTGCTTCTTTAATTCGCAACTTTACCTGCAGCCCTGACTTTCCGTCAGTAATTGATGCTGGCAGCTGAACTCCATCAATTTCCAACAGCAAGCGAAAGCCGCTTCTCCTTGAAATTACTCGTACCTCTCTAGGTTGAGCGAGAGGTAATTCTAACTGAAGAATCGCTCCATCAACAACATCGTGAGTTTTTGCTTGAACTCCAGGTTGCACATACAGATAGTCAGCAATATCTACTGCATCGTTGACTAGTAACTCAGTATCCTCTGAATTCTCATGAAAAGTTCGACGAGCAGCATAACGGATTCGGGAGGGTAGATCATTTGAATCACCAGTTGGCTGCAACGCCGTGAGAAACTCTCCGACTACGCCTCCTCCATCTTCTCTTCGCCAACCTACAGCGTGATGTAATTTTTCGAGTCCTGCTCTAACTCGAGTAGCCCCCGCGCTATTGATATCACCGCGGGCAAAAAATAATTTATCGCCTTCGACGGCGATTCCATAAAATTCATCACCCAGGTCAAATCCGCCGACTCGTATCATTTCGTTCATCGGAGCTGGTTCTTCGGAAAGAAAGTAACCAAGGATACGGTTTCCTGCAATTCTCATGGCCGTGGTTCCCTGCCAGAAGCCATCTCGAGCAATTGCGCAATAAACCAAAGCATTAATATCACCGGCAACCGCCATACCTTCCAAGTCGACGGAAACAAGTTCATGTAAGTAATCAGACATCTCTGCCATTACGTCAGCCGGACCATCATCCATACTACTTGCAAGTTCCGTAAATTCGTCTTCAGAAGAAATATTCCATCGATAAACCGTTGTACGATAATCAGCTTTCGCTAGTGCCAAAGATGTATGACCCATTAATTGACCGATTTTACTTGCACGATGAGCATCATCAGACAGTCTCTGCGCTAAATCTAGATAGCTAAGATTACGCTCTGTCGAAAAGGCATTCGCAATCCCGATATGAAAGTGAATTTCATCGGGGTGAGTACGGCGGTTTTCTCCCCATACACGCTCAACTAACCATTCTTTCGTATCAGCACTACTGATGCGATCAACGAAGTCTTGGACAACATTCGATGAATGATCGACGATGATCAGACGAAAGGCTTTTCCGGTTTTATGAAAAACGTGAACCTTGCGTTCTTCATCAAAAAGCTGAATCAGGCGTTCACCCAGGGCCTGAACGAAAGCGGCACCAATTCGGTGTCCGTGTCGAATCGCGAAGCGTTTAAAAGCTTGATATTCGACAGCAACAACAGAAAGCCCCTCTGTTTGCTCACCCGTAAACGCGGCAGCCTCGTCAAGAAGCATATCTCGATATGCACCAAGACCTGCTACTTTCATACCTGGTATATCAGCGGCAACCGCCAAACGGTAAGCAGACCGAACCTCGGCCTGCTTTTCCGGCACAAGTGCGGCTTCCATTTCCTGGGTAATGGTTGCAACAACAAGACCAAGCTCACGCTTTGTTGGTCGACGTCGACGACCTGCTGCAATTACGTACCAGCCCTGGCGAGCATCTCTCTGTTCGAACGTTAGGCTACGTCCGTGCGGTGTAATGCCATTAATCGCGAGCGTATCGCCTCGCCTTGCGTAACGAACGAGCTGCAATGTTTCACCGAGAGCTATATGACTATCGGTCGTTGCTGCAAGCTCCGAACGTTCTTCCTCGCCGGATGGCATAACCGGATGGGTAGTTTCGGTGGAAGTGTATGGAGATTCAATAGCGAAGTCGGCAGAGACCTCCTGCTTTCTATCCGCAACCGCAGTTATCGTAGGACGAATAGTCTCAGCCAGCGGAGGCGATGAAGGAATCTCATCGGAGCTCGTCGCTCGAGGTTCTTCACCTTCAGATTTTGGTTTCGATGATGTCATTCTGTAATCTCTGATTTTGGCGCTATATGACTCATGACACATTCTGCCATTGCCGTAATCGTAAGACTAGGGTTGACGCCCAAATTCGACGGAACAGACGAACCATCAATGACGTACATACCTGGATATCCGAATTTTTCATGGTTTTCGTCGATGACTCCAGGTTCCTCGGAATCCCCAATCTCACAGCCGCCTAAAATGTGAGCCCTCACCGGGACGCTAAGAAAAGTCTCATTAACCAAACTTTATAAAAGACGGTTTTGTAGCTCTGTAACGAGCCGGGCAACATGATTTGCAGCTAGAATATAACTTAGAACCTTTTTGCTTTCGTCGGTGCTTGAAACTAGCCGCTTCGTAAAGAGCCATAACAAGGTTGCTCGAAAAGAGACCGATAAAGAGCTGCCTAAAGCCTGCATTACGAGAAGAATTACGGTTTTTTTCGGCCACGCTTTCGGACAAAGACTTCGCAAGAAGTCCAGCGTTCGCTGAAACACCCGACCACACCAACGTAAGGCGCGAGGTAGTCCAGGTCTTCCGCCAACCATCAGCGCATCTAAAAGAGATATCGCATCTGAGCCTTTTGGGCATCGAACGGACTCAACATGAGTATCAGAATTTATATGTACACTTAAAGAGATAGCGGGTCTTAGGAGCAATCCGTTTCAAGCTCGCAAGATGTCACCGTGATTATCGAGTCGCTACTTATTCGTACTGCAATGCCGAGTTATTAAGATAATTTATTCTGAGTCTCCTTTGCGTAAACAAGACTTCCACCGCTTACACTAGCCCTGCTGAGTGCAAGTATGTCACCCAGGAGAGTCATTCGCTGAATTCCGTAACAAAGTAGCCTTTTTTAAGACAATCCTCGGGACAATACTGCACCACCAAAACCAATCATTTCTCTGAAACATATTGATTTTCTTCACGACTCCACAAACGCCGAGTCACCTGAATCAAATTTTGTTCAGAATCAATATCATACAAATTATATCCACATGCTCCGTACAAATCCGTGGCGCTTCCTGAGCATACGTAAGTGCATCCGTTTCGTTCGAGTTGATAAGCGCCATGAATATGTCCATGAATAACCAGCCGAACTGACGACCCTTGCTGCTCCACTATTTCTATAAAGGCATCGAGATCACGTAGACCATGGTTTGGGCGATCAGGATTCCCGTTCCGTCGAAATGGAGCATAATGAATGGCAATAATGACAAATTGATTCTCTGCACTGAGCTGACAAAGTGTCTCCTTTAGGGCCGACAATTGTTCTCTTCCAAGAAGCCCCGACGAGTCCGTCATGCCGGTTGCGCGACATGGATCAAGTCCAACTAGCGTAATTGAATTAGAAAGACGTTTCGTGAAAGGAAAGGTCCCCTCTTCACATAAACTACTAAACCAGTTTTCAAAATGTCGTCCTTGGTCTGCGGTCTTCGTATATCGGTCATGATTTCCGGGAATGACGGTAAATCGCGATGGATTTTTCAGTCGTTCACCAAACATTTTTGCGGCAGTTTCAAATTCTTCTGGAAAGCTCATTTGCGTAAGATCACCTGTACAAATCACGTGATCGGGTGACTGTGCGTCAACATCTGCAAGTAAACGCTCAAGCCTTTTGTCGCTCTCCGAAAAATGAATTCGTCGACCTCCAAAAAAGTAATTGAGACTTCCCATCAATCGTTTTCCGATGACCCGATGGGGTCGTCGAATCAATGGATTGATTGTGCAGTGAACGTCTGAAAAGTGGACTATGCGCATGCGTGACATCTATGCGTTCTCATGACTTTCCAGAGAAAAGCTATTGGCCCCAATGACTATAAGATATTCTTGAGATTTGGCGCCGGTTTAAAGGCAACAGTCTTAGACGCAGCGATCTTGATTTCTTCGCCAGTTCGTGGATTTCGGCCGACTCGGGCTGCACGTTTTTTAACAGTCCATGTGCCGAAACCTGGATACGCGAAACGTTTCTCTTTCTTGACAGACTTCGCGATGCTGTCAAAAACCTCATCCACTAACTCACCCAGTGCTCGTTTCGAAAGATTCTTACCCTTACCTTTCTGAAGTTTTTCAATCAATTCGGCTTTTGTCATTTTCGCTTCCCTAACAACCGCTTTATCACGCTAGAGCGTTCGATTGCGGCTCATTGTTTCAAACGCTATGACTCGCAAATCTCTCTGTCAACGACGTTTCATGAGATTCCAATGAAACATTTACGTCACGGTCCAATCGGATCAAAATATTCTGCTGTTTCGCCCCGATAGGTCCTAAAGCGAATCTGATTGCCCTCACGATTGACAATCCAAGAGGGTTGAACAGTAACCTTTCCAAGGCCACCCGGGACATCAACGCACAATTGAGGAACCGCCAATCCACTCATATGCCCGCGAAGACCTTCTATGATCCCGATCCCTGTTTGGAGCGGGGTTCGAAAATGCTCGATTCCTTCTGCCATATCACATTGGTGCAAGTAGTATGGCGTAACTCGTTGCCGAACCAACCACCGATTAAGGTCTCGAATGGCACCCACGGTATCATTGACACCTTTCAGCAACACAGACTGATTGTAGACAATCACTCCATTATCAACCAAGCGCTGACACGCAAGCTGAGCATACTTAGTGCATTCGTCAATGTGATTATAGTGAGTCATCACATAAACCGGAGGATACTTCTTTATGATTGAGCTCAACTTTTCCGTTATTCTCATTGGACACGTCACGGGCATGCGAGTCGCAATTCGAATAATTTCGACGTGGGAAATGCTTCGTAGTTCACGGAGGATAAAATCGATTTGATTATCACCCAACATGAGGGCGTCTCCGCCTGACAAAATCACTTCACGAATACATGACGTTTTTCGGATGTACTCAAATGCGGCGCCTAAAAGAGCTCGTGTTGACTGTCTTTCGACTCGACCGACAATTCGTCGGCGAGTGCAAAATCGACAATATACCGGACATCGATCTGTAACCAGAAGAAGGGCCCTGTCCTCGTATCGATGAATTAAATTAGGAGCAGCTTCGAGTTCTTCTTCGCCTAAAGGGTCGGGTCGTTCTCCAATCGTAATTAAGGTTTCTTGCTCCGTAGGGACTATTTGCTTTCTGATCGGGCAGTCTTGATCAGCCTTCTTAGATAGTGAGGCATAATACGGAGTCGTTCCAAACCGAAAAGTGTTTCCTGCACGAACAAAGCTTTCTCGGTCTTGAGGCTTCAGTTTGTAGAGTTGAGCAAGTTCTTCAAACGTTGTGATCCGATTACGGACTTGCCAACGCCAATCTAAAAAATCACTCTCCGGAATACCGTGCCACGGGGTATTTTCAAGAAGAGTGTCGAGGTTGCAAGTGGACACAGTTACACGTTCGTATTTTCAGAGTCGGAAGAGTCAAACTCCGACACATTTTCCGTCATAGCTGGTGAAGATTTCGGTGCTGCGATTGATTTCGCAGTATCAGCGAGTACCTCGCCGACTGGATTTCCAGTCCCACCAAGCGCTTCGAGGAGATTGATCGGTATCGGAAACGCAATCGTCGAGTTATTTTCGATCGCAATCTCCGAAAGCGTTTGCAGATAACGAAGCGTCATCGCTCCCGGCGCTTTGCCGATCGTTGCCGCCGCTTCCTGGAGTTGCTGGGATGCCTGGACTTCACCTTCGGCAGCGATCACCTTCGCACGACGTTCACGTTCTGCTTCGGCTTGTTTCGCCATCGCACGCTGCATTTCGCTTGGCAGATCGACATGTTTCAATTCAACACTTGTGACTTTCACTCCCCAAGCATCGGTGTGACGATCAATGACCTCTTGCAGACTTTGATTAATCTCTTCTCTCGCGGTGAGTAACTCATCTAATTCGTGCTGACCAAGAATAGAGCGCAACGTCGTTTGTGCGTATTGACTGGTTGCGTATAAATAATTCTCAACCTTCAGTATCGCTTTATCAGGATCAATCACTTTGAAATACGTCACTGCGTTGACTTTAACGGAAACATTATCGCGAGTGATCACATCTTGGGGAGGCACATCGCGAGCTACAATTCGCGTATCCACGGTGTACATCTTATCGAGACCAGGAATAATCCATTGAAGGCCGGGTGGCTTAATTTGACCGGTGTATTTACCAAGACGAAGAACAACTCCGCGCTCAAACTCTTTGACGACCTTAATGCCAGCTACAAAGAAAAGGACAATAAATAGGAAGGGTATAAATAGAGCACTCACGGTGTTGCAATGGCCCGAGAATCGTTACCAGTCAACCCTAGGTCTATCCTTTATCTAAGCTCCAAGAGTATCAAATTCACTTAAAGCGAAATTATCACCCTCATGGAGTCTAAACAGCGGAATCAGGGAGAAGTTTCGACGGTTGGCCAACCGAAGTTGCCCACAATTGATAAACCGCGCGAGTCGCAGCGATATGTAATAAATGCCGTGCCTCGTTGTTCTCCGGATAAGTGTTCTCATTGACCTCAACCAATACAATGTAGTCATACTCCAGACCCTTGATCTGGGCGACATCTACCACATCAATACCTGGAGCAAAGGAAAACTCTTTACCATGCACACGCCTCAGCGCCGAAACCTCAGCATTCTTCAACCCCTCGTAGTACATGTTCGCCTGCGCAGAGTACCTGGCAATGACAGCCACGCTTGCACGACGCTCTCGCAAGACAAGCGACCGAAGCGCTTCTCCGATAAATGCGATGGCTTCTCCGGTGGTACCAAAGGCAAATTGCTCAACGTCAGCCCCGCTTCGGGTGGCGATAGGTTCTTCATCTGGCGCGAGTGGCCCAAGAACGTCTTGAGCAAAGCTCATAACCTCCCGAGTTGATCGATAACTGATTTTTAGCGGTTCGATTTCTAGACCCGTAATACCGAGGTCCGCAATCAGATCCTTCCAGTCAGTAAAGCCGTTATCGAACACAAGTTTCTGTGCCGTATCACCAGCCAAAGTCATGCTTTGACGTTTTGTTAGGGCGCCCTTGAGAACGACCACATCCGTCGGCGATAGATCCTGAGCCTCATCGACAACAACGTGTTCGTAAGCAACCGTTCGATGTGAACCTGAAATTTGGAGTGAGCCCTGCTTGAGTTGTGTAAGACGAAGAAGCAAAGCATCATCATGTTCGTCAAATTTGCCGCGACAAGAACCATCATCCATACGACGACCATCAGCACCAACGTGATAATTATGTTCTCGCGATGACTCGTCTGAATCAAAATCATCTGCGTCCGCTAGCTCTGGCTCGTCTGCTTGCATACTCACCCAATTGACCAATTCTCGAATTTCGTCAGGAGTGACCTCACCCGGACATCGTTCTTCGACGGCCTCTGCGATAAGGCGACGGTCGGTTAGGATATCAGACCAAGTCGCTTCAACATCAGCGGACTGTTTAATGGAACGTCGCAACATGCCGGTTGCTTCTCGTCGTTCACCAGGTTTTAGACCGGCTCGACCCGAAGTTTCAGACTCAAGCCAACGCATCATCTCGTTGGTTCGAGGAATTAATGCCAAACGTCGCAGGCCGTCCCATTTTTGCGCGGCTGCTTTGCGTGCATTCGAATCTTTGAATTTGGTGAGCATCTGCTCACGAACTCCCGCCGCCTCTTCTTCAACAGCCCATTCAAGCAACTGCATGATTGCGGGATGTTTTTTGAGTTTGGCGACTGCGGGTGGAACATCGTCAACATATGGGCGCTTGAGCTCGGGCAGAACCTTTTCCCGGGTCGCACGCATCCAATTCGCCAAAGTCACCACAGGAATTCCTGGAACACCCAAAGATGGAAGAACTCTCGCAATGTACTCGGTCAATGCTGGGCTACGCACGACCACGAGCATGTTCTTCGAAGAAAATACTTGAGGATCTTGATAATGCAAATACGCCGCTCGGTGAAGCGCGACAGTTGTCTTTCCACTACCCGCGCCACCCTGAAGAATGACGATTCCACTGTCAGGTTTCGTGATTAGATTGAACTGCTGTTTGTCAATGAGACCCGTAATTGCTTGAAGACGCTTATCGTCCCGCAAAGTCTCGTCGCCAACCACACCCAACTGTCCGCGTTCGTATGTCTCAAGATGATTTTCGATCGTTGCGCTTGGTCTGCTTGCTGTGCCAGCACCACCTTCCAAAGTAGGTCGCTGACCGGAAGAAATCATAACCCAGTCACCATTTTGACGACGAGCCACTGAGCCTTTTGACCAGGTAATTCTTCTAAGTTCACCGTTACTAATCGTAACGGTTCGACGAGCCAGAACAACTCCCGTGCTTACTCGACCACCGAAGTCTTCTTCGTAATCCTCACCTTCATCGTAGCGATAATAAATTTTAGATACAGGTGCGTGTCGCCAATCAACGATGGCAGTGCCTTTGCCTTTGCTTGGAACGTAACCGGTATTGCCAATGAGAACGTGACGCTTCTTTTTGCCATCATCAAGAGCAAGATGCCCAAAGTATGGGCACGCCGCATCTACCGGAATAGCTCGGCCACTTCCGGAGCGAGACCCAAGCGCCTGCAGCCTATACATTTCCGCCACAAGCGGCGCAATATCTTCTACGTGGGCTTCAGAGATCTGATCTCTAAGTGAAACGAGTTCCTGGTCATACTCAGCATCAGCTGAGCCTTGAAACTCTCTTTCAGCCAACGCCCGCTGTACATTCGATAAAAGTTCTAGTTCTTCTTCGATTACACGGGCTTCGTCACTGCCAGGTTGAACGATTTCTAATTCGTTTACTCTTCTTCTAGCCGCTGTCATCGCACAGGCTCCGAACGCAGACTTTTCAGCCTACTTAGTCTAAGACGCATACGCTTCACTTCATCACCTTGCAATCGAAACCGGCTGGTCTTGTGCATTTTCAGGGGGTCCAGAACACGGCCGCGCTGTGTCTTTTCAATTTGATAATGCAGGTGAGGTGCAGTGCTCCGTCCAGTGTTTCCCGAAAACGCAATGTGTTGACCCGTCTTTACCCGGGTACCCACGCGTACATTGGGAAGAATTTTGTCCAAATGTAAAAGGTAAATCCTAATTCCATCGGACCTCTGAAGGTCGAGACAGAGGCCATTTCTCCGGGTCGACCAATTCCGGCGAACCACCGTAGCAGGGAATGGAGCATAGATTTTTGAGCCAACAGGACTTTTGAAATCCATACCTTTATGCCCTCGTCCGTCTTTCAATAAGGAAGTGATTTGCTCATATCGACGGATCGGAGAGTTCTTCAAGCGAAGCGCAAGTTCCGACCCATCTGGCTGAAACCACCTATGAAACTCGTTTTTTTCCGCTTTGTACCAAACCGCGGTTTTTGTTGTTTTGAGCTTTTGCGAGGAAAACCAAATCGCATGGATCGTAGGTTCTTTGTCCTTATGAACAGAGTACACAATCTCGATTTTGTCGTTTTTCCGAAAGTCTGTTCGAGGGTTTACCCACCACACAAGAGCACGTTTTGCTACTTGAGCTAAGGCAGGGCCAAGTTCACGACCGACAGCACGAACAAATCCACCCTCTAACGTGCTCGTAATGGAAATTTGCGCGTATTTTGGAGCATTTGGGTCCACCCTTTTCTTGGGAGCCTCAATAGGAATATCCAATGTAACTGGTTGAATTGAAATAGCTTTTCCTGATGAGCTGGCATCATTGCCCTCGGCAGTAGACGTTTCATTTTGCGCTGATGTTTGACCTTCACACGCGAAAATAGCAAGCAAGAGAACCAAGCTGCATCTGGGATTATTTTTCGAGACAAACACGCGCATGTTGCCAAAAAGCGCAGTCGCACAATTTATCACCCATACTCAAGCTTTTTCGACGTATTCAAGGCCCCGGAATCTGGAGCCTGGCATGACTATGCGATAGCCTCTTAGTATGCTCCAGGAACTACCTTCCGTCGATGAAATCACCAATTTCCTTTCTCAGGTTCCCCTATTTAGAAATGTTCAGCCGAAATTTCAGCAAGCAATTGCTCAGCGGCTAGAAAATAGAAGCTTCGATAAGGGAGAAATCATCTTCAGCGAAGGTGATGCAGGTGACGCTTTATACGTGGTTCGAAGTGGGTCGGTCGGAGTATTTATCGTTGAAGCTATGGTGGGGCTCCAATTCGAATTAGCCCGTCTTCGGGCCGGGCAAGTATTCGGGGAAATGGCTGTCTTAACCGCAGCGCCTCGATCTGCGACCTGTAAAGCGATGGAACCCACAGAGGTCTTCTTCCTTCCTCGTGAAGCCTTTGTTCGAGTTCTGCAGAAGATTCCCGAAGTTGCTATTGCCGTAGCTCAAGTTCTCGCTGAAAGGGTGGAGAACCTTAACAAAGAACGCGGCACGACAATGGCCGATATCTCCAAGTTTAAATTTGAACCAGATATCTATAAATTGGTTCCGGACCGAATTCTCAAAGTTCACAAAATGATTCCCCTGAACATTCAAGACGGAGTTCTTACGGTCGCATGTACCGATCCGAGTAACCTCGCTGGATTAGACGAAATTCGAAGAATCATTCGCGGCGTAGAGCTCAATCCTGTCGGCGTCAGCGAAAAGAATTACAACGACTTTCTCGCTCAGCATAAATCTCTGTTACAGCAGAGCGTTCCCGGACAAACAGCGAAAAACCGAGTTCACAACATCCATTGGATCTCAGACGACTCAAATGACCCCCGAACGGATGGGACCCGAGGACAGGAGGTTAAACAGCTCGTCGATCGAATTGTTGCGGAAGGAATCGAACTGGAAGCTTCGGATATTCACATTGAACCTGAACGCGCTGGTGTGATTGTTCGCTATCGATGTTCAGGGCGACTTGTAAAGCGACAAGGAGGCGTCATTCCCCGCGCTCTTCATCGCGCTATTACATCACGTTTTAAGATTCTAGCCGAGCTAGACATCAGTGAGCGAAGACTCCCCCAAGACGGGCGCATGAGCCTTGAGGCTGACGGTCGCTCGCTTGACCTACGTGTCTCAACACTCCCAACTCACGACGGTGAAAAGGTTGTAATGCGTATCCTGGACAGCGCCAATGCAATGCAACCCTTAGAACAGCTCATCCTTGCTGAAAAAGTTTGTATGGTTGTTCAACAAATGGTTTCAAGACCTCACGGTGTCGTCTACGTCTGTGGACCAACAGGTAGCGGTAAAACCACCACGTTGTACTCAGCTTTGGGGATTCGAAGAAACGACGAAACCAATATCACCACGGTAGAGGATCCCGTCGAATACAACATCCCAGGGATGACTCAGGTCAGTATCAAAGCCGACGTTGGACTAACATTCTCCTCTGTTCTACGGTCCGTTCTACGTCAAGATCCGAACGTAATTCTGATTGGCGAGTGTCGTGATAAAGAAACAGGAAAAATTGCTCTTGAAGCAGGCCTCACGGGTCACATGGTTCTTACTTCTCTTCATACAAATGACGCGATTGGAACTATCGAACGCTTGCGCAAGATGGATCTAGACAACTTCGCCATCGCATCATCGATGGTAGGCGTCATCTCGCAGCGCCTCGTTCGAAGACTATGTCCTGCCTGCTCAGTCTCTGGTCCTATCTCGCCTCATGTACATGAGCAATTAGCAATGAATGAAATACTACCTCGTGAATTTAGTGGCGAAATCAAACGCGCCGCAGGTTGCGAGTTTTGCGGAGTCTCTGGATACCGCGGTCGAGTAGGTGTCTACGAAATCCTGATCGCAGATGATGACCTTCGACAACAGATTACCAATAATGCGACTCACTATCAGTTACGGCAAACCGCTCTCAAAGGTGCCTATGTGCCGATGACTCGCTACGCCAACTATTTGCTGGTCAATGGAATTACCAGTGCAGAAGAAGCATTAAGTATCATCGCAGGAGCGGCTTAGCTAAAACTCAAATTCGTGTCCTTTTTGTTAAAAAATCCTTCAACCCCTTATATCAAACCATTTCTACTCGGGTTGGCATTACACACCATCGTCGCTTTCACGCTTAGTTTCTTTCCTCTGGTCAACATACTGGGTTTTGAACGGGCATTCGTCACCGGTATTCTAAGTGGACCGATTGCTGGATGGTTGAGCATTCATATTCTCCAGCAGAAAGCTCGCACAGCGGACTCGAGTCTCATCTGGATATTTCTTGTTCTCATTTCACTTGGGGTGGTTTTTCTGATCCCGACCGCAGCAGCAGGTATGTTGGTTGAATGGTTCAATTCGACTTGCAATCCACAAGAGGGGATCCAGATGATTCTAATCTTGGCTGGTTCCACAACCTGCGTAGGTGTCGCACTCGGTATGACCTGCGCTCGGATATTTACAAACAAACTATTCGCGCAAGTTGCCTTGGGCTTCATTTATGCTTTGCTGTTAGGTCAAGCATTATCTCGACTCTACTTTGAACCTCAGATCTTCGCCTATAGTATGCCTTTCGGATACTTCCCTGGTTCGCTTTACGATGAAGACGTCCGACTTACCAAAACACTCATCACGCATCGATTAATCAGTATCCTATTCGCCTCCGCCATCGTTTTTATCTTAGATACAATAGCGCCCCTACGAAGACTTCGCCCTCGATCTGCGAAAAAATTTAGCATTCGACTCTTTCAAAGTTTTATTCTCGTGAGTGCTTCTTTTTATGGGTGGACATTAGGGGAAAAAGAAGGATTTAACCTCGATCGTTCTTCTATCGAGAAAATCCTGTCTCTTCGAGAGCATAATGAGCGCCTCGATATTCGATTCGACGCCAGCTTTACGGAAGAACAAACAAAGAATTTTTTGATTGAGTCTGAGCTCCACTATCAGCAACTTCAAAAATTTTTTAACACCAAGTTGAGCAAACCTATTCGCGTATTCGTTTATCGTAACGTCGATCAAAAAAGATCACTCATGGGCGCCTATAGAACTCAAATCGCCCGACCTTGGCAAAATGAAATCCATATCCATGGAACATCTATCCCTCACCCAGTATTACGCCATGAACTCGCTCACATATTTGCAGCAAATTTTGCGAAAGGCCCATTTAAAGTCCCATCGCAAGCCGGAATATTCATCAATATGGGCATCGTAGAGGGTACTGCAGTGGCCGCAGATTGGCCCACTGATCGAATGACGGTTCACCAATGGGCCAGAGCAATGAGAGAGGAAAAAAGAGCGCCAAATCCTGCGAACCTACTCTCTCCACAAGGTTTCTGGGCCCAAAGTGCCGCAAGAGCATATACCATTGCGGGATCCTTTCTACGATTTCTCATAGACACATATGGAATCGAGAAATTCAAAACACTTTATCGAAGTAATAACTTCGAAACAGCTTACGAGAGAAGTGCAGAAGAGTTAGCCAAGGAATGGGGTAACTTCGTTGATAAAGTCCCTGCCGCGAAACAAAGCAAAAAACGAGCAGAACAACGGTTTTCTAGACCCAGCATTCTGGAAAAAGTTTGCGCACACGAAACCGCGAAGATGAAATCAGATGCCCGGCATTTCTTAGCGAAAGGAAATACAGATGAGGGGATAGAACTTTTACGAAGAGTCGCCAAGAATCGTCCCACGGACTCGAGTGTTCCTCTGTCTATTTCTCGCTCGATGGCGAAACAGGGTAAGTTGAATTCCGCACTAGATGAGCTGAAAGCGGTGAGGGCATCAAAAAACTATACAGCTCAAGGACGTCTTCGTGTAGAGCTCGCTATCGCAGACTTAGAATGGAGAACATCAAACAGCACTGTCGCTTTCCAGATTCTAGAGGCGGCAGATACTCGGTCTTTGAGTGCTGGATTTCGGCGACTCGTCGAAGCGAAAAAATATGCAATGCTGCAGGAAACCGCAATCCAAACGGTCCTTCGCGATTACCTCTTACAGGAATACTCGCAAGAAGAAGGACTTATCCGACTGTCGGATCTTACTACTTCTTACGCTTCAAATGGATTAATTCATTACCTGTACGCGCGACGGCTTGCGCAGATAGGCATGTCGGATCGAGCACTTATAGAAATTGGCAGGGCCTTATCTCTCGGTCTTCCACACCCTGATTTCGTCGAAGAAGCAAACAAAATGCTAGGAAGAATACTGCTAGACGCCGGACAATTTGACGAAGCTGAGTTTCAATTTGTCAAAATGGCAAAAACGGCTTCTCGCGCAATTGATCGACTAGAGGCTCTGCAATGGGCTCAAAGAGCCAAAATCCGCAAAGAGTTGAATATCTATGAGGAATAGAAGTCGACAGCCTATCGTTTCAACGGTAGGACACACTTGTATGCGATTTTTATTCTGTCTGTTCATCTCCTTTTTCGTAGGCTGTGCACACAGCCGGATTCCTAATACGTCAATTGCTGACACAGAAGAAAACCGGACGATCTTGGCTCTCGTAGAAGACTACACTAAAGCCATGGAGAATTTGGATTCTGCCGCAGTCTTAAGCCTCGTTAGCCCGAGATACTACGAAGACAATGGTAATTCGGATAAGTCTGATGACTATGATTATCGGGAGCTCAAAGAAAAGCTTGCCCAAGAGTTTGAGCGGACAAAAAAAATTCAACTCGAGATGCGAGTCGATAATATCGTCATCGAGCAGGAAAAAGCATACGCGTATATCTACTATACTTATCGTGCACAAAGCGAGTATCCGACCGGCCTCAAGTGGAGCACGGATAGCGACCGTTCTAGAATCGTGTTTGAGCGAAAAAATGGACGATGGCTGATGGTTGCAGGACTCTAGATGTCTAGCTCGAAGCGGCCCAAGCTTCGCAAAGCACGTAGCTTCGAAATATCGTGACGATAGTCCTCAAAAATAATCGATACTTCTTTATCCAATTCAAAATCTTTCAATCTTCGAATCGCCGAAATCAGGGCGCAGAGGCGAAGATCATCTGATAATGATATCCAGAATTTTCGAGGGGTATTCTTTGTTGTCATATATCCTCGAACCACGGCATTAATTCGTTCGAGAGCATATTTTCCTGATGGCCCTTGCTGCGAAACGGAGTTTGGAATCCAGCAACATTCATATATAGCTTTCGCAAGGTCAAATAAGAACCGATCGTGTCCGCACTTAGAAAAACCGCGAACCAAAGTCAATTCCGATTGATGAAACAATAGGGACGAAATTCTGATGCCACCGTGGTGGATTCCTCTCGCACCAGTGATGGTTCTGCATTCTTGTTCCTCTAGCTCGGACTTTAACTCCGAAAGATCAGGATGTAAGCGAGCAAAATTTGGATTTTCTGCGATTTCGCGACAAACAGAGTCGTAGGCAAACCGTGTTAGAGCAATAACGTTTTTTGCGGAACTCCTAGACGAGAAGCCATCTGACATACTGTGCAAGCGAGCTAAAAAATCCCCTACTTTTTGACAATGGTGTTCGCCGAATTCAAAGCGACCTAGCGAGCGCCCTGCGACGTCTCGATAAAGGCTGACATAGCGACCGTCCACAGACCAAGGCGTAAATGCGCCAGACGCTACGTTCTCCTCGATAATAGGTATAGGAAGACTTTGTTGAGAGAGGTATTTCAGCAGATCTTTCTCGAAAACCATGTGGCCGAACGCGCGACCGATACAGACTCGAAGGAAGAAGCCTTGCTCGTCAGTCTCAACCCGATAAAATGTTTCGAACTTCTCGCGATGAAGCGTTTTATGAGAAACCAGACCATCTAAGTGATAAAGTGACAAAATGGACTGGATTTCTTCGAAATCTAGCTCCAATAGTGAGGTCACGGCTTAAACTGTAGCATGAACCAACCGCTATGCGCTAAGCTCAAATCATGTCTCAGGTGCGATTGGCAGAATTACTTTTCGCCTCCAAGCTGATCTCATCGCAGCAAGCCCAAGAAGCGCTCGAAGAGAGCGTTCGCGAGCAGAAGCCGCTCACGGTATGCCTGAAAAAACTCTTCGGTATTAATACGACGAAACTCTACGATAAATTCGCCACATGCATTGGAGTTCCTCGGCACCAAATTGCGACCTCGCAATTCGATGAGGATGCACCGCAACTTGTGAGTCGTCATTGGGCAGAAACGTACCGTGTTCTCCCCATTCGATTTCGTGCACAAGGACAAGAGCTTCTCGTCGTTATGAGCGACCCAACTCAGACCAGTGGTATCGAACCTCTTCGAACTGACACAAGTGCGTCCATTCGGGCTGAACTTGTTACTGATGAAGAGTTTAACAAACTCCTAACGGACTACCACCAACCGAAGCCGTTAACGGCCCCACCCCGGCTTCCAAGTTCCCAGCTCGTCCCTCTCGAACCTGCATCGGAACCTAATTTTAAGATTCAAAACCTTGATCAGATGCGCAATGAGCTCCAGGGTGTAGACCCAGAAGCTCCCCAAGGACACAAATCTGCTCATCGAGGCCTCACTTTGCGACGAAATTCGTCGCCGATTCCACTGCCAACCAACGCATTAATTGAAAACCCACTCCTTGTTCAGAAAAAGAACTCAGGCGTAACCATCGAACAGGTTCGTGCAGTTTTCCAGCTATGTGTTCAACGAAGGTTATTTACGTCTGAGGAATACTTCGACAGGCTCCAGACGAAAGTTGACCCACGCTGATCTAATGCTTAGAGAGGGGTCCTTGATTAGAGCATTCACAGATTTGACTGGCCAAGATGTAGCATTATCCAGGCTTCATAACGCAATCATGAACGACCGAGTTCATCATGCGATGCTTTTCTGCGGTCCAGACGGCGTTGGGAAATTCTTAGCAGCTCAACATCTTGCTCAGATTTTGGTCTGCCAACATCTACAATCGGGGAGCGCCTGTAATGATTGCAGCGCGTGCTATAAGTGTCATCACTCGAATCACTCGGACATTGTTTATCTTGAGCCTAACGAAAAAGGGAAAATCACAGTCGACGAAATTCGCGAAGCAAATCAAGTCCTTTATATTCAACCTTTGGAAGCACCATTCAAGGTCATGATTATTCGCGATGCTGACCGTATGAACCCACAAGCTCAAAATGCACTTCTCAAAACATTGGAAGAACCACCGGGACAGTCAAAGATCATTTTGACAAGTGCGAAACCTCAAGCTTTCCTCGGAACCATCTTATCTCGATGCCAACGAGTAGATTTTAAACCTGTACCATTGAGCAATATTCAAAAATTGTTACAAGCCAAAACCGACCTTGATGAAGCATCCGCTCACCTCATTGCAGCACTCTCACAAGGTTCACCTGCACAAGCTCTCGATACTGACCCGGAAGAAATTATACAACGTCGCGATTATGTCGCTGAAATTGATCGTAAACTAAACACTTGCGAGCGCCGTCTTGCGGCAACAGCTATTGAAATCGCAACACAACTAAGTAGTGAAAAGGAAGTGCTCAGCGCGCGACTTCAGCTTCTTGGTGTTTGGATTCGAGATCAAATTCTCCTTGCCTCGCAGGCCGATATTAATGACGTTGCTAATATTGATCGACACAAAGATCTTCAGTATATGGCGAGCGAACGAGGCCTACATCAGTTGTTGCAAAGAGCTAAATTTATCGAAGAAGCTCAATTCAAATTATCTCAACCATTCAACCTCAACGTTGGACTAATCGTTGAACAATTATGCTTATCCTTAGTGGGACTTAATGGGAGTATCAGATGAGCAATAAGACACTCGTCACTGCAGCTTTACCTTACGCCAATGGAAGTATTCATATTGGCCACTTAGTCGAATACATCATGACGGATGTGTTTGTTCGAGGCCTCAAGCTAGAGGGTCGAGAAGCTTACTACATTTGCGCAGATGATACTCACGGTACACCCATCGAACTCAATGCAAGCAAAGCTGGAATTGCGCCGGAAGAATTCATTGCAAGATACGCAAAAGAACATCTAGAAGACTTCAACAGCTTCGGAATTGAGTTTGATTTCTTCGGCTCAACCAACTCTGAAGAAAATCGTAAATGGGTGTACGATATCTATGCTGCCCTTAGGGAAAAAGGACATATCGTTCAACGACCTCTCAATCAGCTTTTCGACGAGCAAGCCAAACGATTTCTACCTGACAGATTTGTTAAAGGAACTTGCCCAAAATGTGACATGCCCGATCAATACGGTGATGTCTGCGAAGTCTGCGGGGCAACCTACGAACCCACGGAACTCAAAAATCCCGTAAGTGCAATTACAGGAGCAACGCCGGTCGAAAAAGAATCTGAGCATGTCTATGTGACGCTCAAAGATTTCACAGACGTTCTGAAAAAATGGGTATCAACGCCTGGGGTTCTCCAGCCAGAAACACGTAAATTCTGCGAAACCTGGATTGAGGGGGGGCTTCAAGATTGGTGCGTCAGTAGGGATGCACCTTACTTTGGGTTTGAAATTCCCGACATGCCGGGAAAGTTTTTCTATGTATGGATTGACGCACCTGTTGGCTACATATCCTCCACTGAAATATTCGGTAAGCAGCAGGGAAACAAAACGCTTGCTGAGTCGTTTTGGCGAGATCCAAACGCAGAAATTATTCACGTTATAGGAAAAGATATCATCTATTTTCACACGCTCTTTTGGCCCGCCATGTTGAGTGCCGCCAATTTGACACTCCCAACTCGAGTTCACGTACATGGAATGCTCACCGTTGATGGCGTAAAAATGTCGAAATCACGCGGAACATTTATCATGGCGAAAACGTTTCGAGATCATCTCAACCCCTCTTATTTGAGATATTACTTTGCCTCAAAAATTGGACCAAAAGCAGAAGACGTAGACTTGTCTCTTGAGGAGTTTGTCCATCGCGTCAATGCGGAGCTTGTAAACAATTTCGCAAACCTTGTCGCTCGTGGCGTACCATTCATCAAAGACCGTCTCGGCGGTCAATATGGAGACCTACCTGAAGGCAGCGAAGAGCATCTTGCTTTTGTTAGGCAAAAAGTAGAACAGGCTCAAAAAGCATACTCGAACTTTGATCTTGCATCTGCGACTCGAGCCGCGGTCGAAATCGCGAACCTGGGAAATAAACTTTTTCAAGACTTTCAACCATGGAAAAAAATTAAGGAAGACGAAAAAGGTACCCGCGATTTAGTGACCCTGTGCCTAAATATAGCAAGATCAGCATGGGTTCTTCTTGCACCCATCAATCCTTCTTTATGCGAAAAAGTTTACGGCATGCTCGGTCTAGAGGGAAGTCCAGGATCATTTGAAGAAGCGGTCGCTTTTGACCTCGTTAATAAAGATTGTGGAGAGTCAGGACGAATCATCGATCGAATTACAAGCAAACAAGTGACGGCCATGGTCGAAGCAAGCAAAGATAAGAAGGCTGCAGGCAAATCTGACGACAAAAAGAAATCAAAGAAGTCAAAAAAGGAAAAGAAACCTGCGGGACCTGCAAAAGAGATTTCTATCGATGACTTCGTAAAAATAGACTTACGCGTTGGACTTATTAAGAACGCTGAAGTTGTTGAAGGCGCAGATAAACTTCTTCAGCTTACGGTTGACCTCGGAGAAGAAAAGCCTCGCAATATTTTCGCAGGGATACGAAGCGCATACGAAGCAAAGGCTATCATAGGAAAAAAAGTAGCCGTAGTGGCTAACCTTGCTCCACGAAAAATGCGATTTGGAATCAGTGAAGGAATGGTCATGGCCGCTGGACCAGGTGGCCAAGACATTTGGCTTCTCGAAGTTTCGAACGATGCACCTATCGGCTCTGTAATTAAATGACCGCATCAAATCTTACGATAGGACTTCAGGATAACGACGAGGCTGTTGTTATCGAAACACTTAGGGATCTCTGTCAAGTTGAGGAAACGCAGATCTCTAGAGAAATCGTCGAGCAGGTTACAACCTGCCTCTTACACGAAAATACGAGTGTAAGCGTTCAAGCTTTGGAAACAATGCAACATCTTGCGCAAACATCTTTGACGCTTCCGAAAAATCGTATTCTGAATGCTCTCACTTTTCTTGCGAAGTCGTCTGAGACACCACGGGTGCGAGGCGAATCTGCTATCGCGCTCGTCCTTGTGGATGACCCCGCCACCTCAGAAACGATTTCTGTTTTGATGAAACTTCTAGACGACGAGCACCCAAGAGTAAGGCAGGAGGCAGCGGCTGCACTTGGAGATAGCTCATCTGAAGAAGCCATCCCAGCGCTACTCGAACATCTAACAGACCCTGACGAACAAACACGATTTGAATGCAGCTTTGCACTCGCGTCTATGAAAGATAAAAGAGGTCTCCCCTTGCTTCTTGATAGCTTGAGTTCAAGCAAGAGAAGGATCGATGCTCTAGAAGGAATTCGGCGCCTCGCAGACAGAAATGCACTAGCAACGCTTGAACCACTTAGTAAAAAATTTTTTTTAGGATGGCCGGAACGATTAACTGTGCTCGCCACTATGTACGCCGTCGGAGATAAAACGGTGGTATCGCGAATCACGGAGAAAGCGGAGTCACGAAATAAGGCGGAAAAGGCTTTAGCGATTGGACTTATTGGAACTCACGGAATTGTAGAGGCGGTCGAATTTCTCGCGCGAACTGTTGAAAGAGCTGAGGAATCATTCGCTTTACAGATAGTCGACACCCTCGAGGTTTTGAACAACAATGAGGCACTCAATGCCTTAAGAAATATCGCATCCAGCGATAGCTTATCAACTCAGGTTACCGAAGCCGCGAAGTCTCATCTCGCCGCTCGTAAAAATTAGCGAACAATCTTCTGAAAATTTTTTTGTGACCCAAAAGTAGATGAAAATTCTGGTTACCCGACTAACTTTTGCTGCACGACAACTTTATGGAGATCCAGGCCGAAATAAATGCACGTGTAGATGCCGTTTTGAGTTCATGCAGAGAAATCTTCGTCCATAGCGCTAAGTTGGCTCAGTTCGAAAGCTTGATCATGATTCGTATGATGCGAGTCGATGAGGGTGTCATGATGTTTGACATTCTGCATAAGGAGTCCAAACGAATCAGTCTCACTCTCGACAAAGTATTTAGAATCAACCGTTTGGGTCGTTACTCTTTACCGCTTTTGGCCTCTTTTTGAGCGATTCATCGGCGAGATCCGGTCGACGATCAATCAAGGCGTCATCTCGATTTTTTGTCCCAACGCCAATCATTTCTATTTTTCGATACCTCTGAGAGAATTGTTCCGTCGTATGTCTGTGTTCCGTTGCGAATGAGCCCGAACGCTTTCCGGGTCCTTAAATTTGGCAGTTTCGGACCCACTTCCCGGAAAACCTCTTGAATTCATCCGAGTACCCGCAAAAGCTAACCCATTGAAAACCGTGTCGCTTTCGTAAACCATCCCTTACCTAGAAAAAACCCTAGTTAATATTTTGCATTTTTGTCATGAGAAAGGCGACACAATGTCATGAGTCTGACCGATGCTTGACACGGTTTCTCTTGAAACCTAGGAGCAATCCCATGTCGGACAACCGCACAAACCCTAGCGCATTTCGGGTCGTTCTCGCCGCAGTGTTTTTATTCGTGTTCTTGATTGGGATTTCAACCCTGTCCGGCGGAATCAAGGGATTAGGAAAGGACTCGATTGATTCGTTCATCACTGCGGCTAGCAATCCATTTTTGGGGCTCGTTACAGGTATCCTCGCAACCACGCTTGCACAGAGTAGTTCTGTCACCACTTCACTCATCGTCGCCATGGTGGCGAGTGGCAAACTCCCATTTGAGATTGCCATTCCAATGATCATGGGGGCGAACATCGGAACAACAGTAACCAACACGATCGCGGCACTCGCCCAGACAGGTCGCAGAACTGAATTTCGGCGCGCTTTTGCCGCCGCGACATGTCATGACTTTTTCAACTACTTGGTTGTGGTCGTGCTGCTTCCTCTCGAAATCGCAACGGGCTTCCTGGCTAAATCCTCAGGATATTTAAATAAACTCCTTCCGGCGATTGAGAGTTCCTCCAACTATAAAAGCCCTTTCAAAATCGTACTCAAATTTTTTGTCAGTGGCATCAAAAGTGGAATTTCAAGCTTCACCGAAGATAAAGCGATTGTTTCCGTTGTCATGATTATTGCTGGCGTCGCACTTATTTTTGGCGCGCTCACCATGATTGTTCGAGTCATGAAATCACTCGTTCTTTCAAAAGCAGAGCGTGTGATCAATAAGCTACTCAACCGTGGCGCGACCGGTGGCCTCTTCTCTATTATTGTCGGTATTGTGCTCACGATATCTGTCCAATCATCTTCGATTACCACTTCGCTCATGGTTCCTCTCGCGGGCGCTGGACTCGTCCGAATATGGCAGGTCTTTCCTGTCACCGTTGGGGCAAATATAGGAACTACGGTCACTGCGTTGATCGCGTCATTAGCGGTGACTGGAGATAATGCGAATGTTGCCCGACAAATTGCTCTCGTTCATCTTTTGTTCAATCTGACCGGAATGGCTTTCTTCTATATACCGAAACCAACTCGAAAAATTCCCATGTACGCTTCACAACAACTCGCGCGAGTAGCCTCAAAGTCTCGACGTTGGGCGTTGCTCTACGTGCTTCTTGCCTTCTACGGCGTTCCCGCCTTATTAGTATTCGTAGGACGATAAGCAAATGATCCTGAAAGATTTACTTTCAAAATTTAGAGGTGAACCTCAATTATTGAGTGTGGGAGATGAGTTCTCTGGAATGCTTGAAATGTGTGAATCTATGTTTCTCGACATCAACACGGCCTTTTGGACAAGCACCATCACAGAAGAGCTTCGAAACGAAACCTACAAACGCGACATTAAACTCAATAAAGCCGAGCGTTCGATAAGAAAGCAAGTGTTCGCCCACCTCACTCAATATAGTGGAAGCAACAGCGATACGCCCTATTGCCTCGTTTTGATGAACGTCGTGAAAGATGCTGAACGTATTGGCGACTACGTCAAAAATATTGCTGAAATTCCAGTCATGGCCTCCAGCGACATCCCCGAAGGCGATATTCGGAACGAGCTCAGAGGAATCGGCGTAGAGATTGAAAAACTTCTCGCGGAAGTGACGCCTGTCTTTCGGGATAGCGACCGAGAACACGCGGAACTTCTCATTCGCCTCGGTCGACAGGCTACGCATCGCTCAGAAGGACTCCTTCCGCGAATTGCAAGTTCAGATTTCTCTAGTCAAGCTGCTGTTTCCGCAGCTCTCGCTGCACGATTCTACAAACGAATTGTTTGTCATGTTGTGAATATTCTTTCGACGGTGATTATGCCGATCCACAAAATTGATTTTTTCGACGAAGACGAAATCAAAAATATGGCGGACGAGTAAATTTATCCCTCAGCTGTTCTTAACCGAAACCAGAAATTTGAGCCGCCGCCGGGGCGAGCATCGTAACCGACTTCGCCATTCATCGACTCTACTAGATGTTTGACAATGGCTAAGCCTAGTCCCGTCCCACCCGCTTCACGAGACCTCCCGGTATCGATTCGGTAAAATCTTTCAAACAATCGCGAGCGGTGCTCTTCGTCGACACCTGGCCCGTTATCAAGCACTGACACGGTCACAAATTGCTCTGATTCCTGGTTTAAAGAGACATGGACTGTTCCGAGTGTCGGGCTATATTTAATGGCGTTATCGACCAGATTGGTGACGACATGAACCAATGCTTTCGAATCGCAAAACGCAATCATTTCAGAATCGACTAAAGAACGAAGTTCAATCTTCTTAGCGTCTGCAGCGTTCTGCAGAGAGGAAAGTACATCCTCCACGATCGTCGAAAGCTGAATTTCTTCTAAATTGATTGGATATTTATCAGCTTCAATTTTCGATAGATCGAGAATGTCATCGATAAGAGCAGTGAGGCGTTTGGCATTTCTGAGCTGCGCTTCGACAAAACGACGGGCATGCTTTTCATCTGACAGTCCGCCATCGAGCAAGGTCTCTGAATTCGCACGGATAATACTGACTGGGGTTCGCAGTTCATGCGAAACATTGGCAATAAAGTCTTTACGTAATCCTTCGAGTTTACGAATCTCACTCATGTCATGAAGAACCAGGACCAGTCCGTCTGACGATTTCAGCGGACGTGCGTGCGCCAAAACGATATGAGCGTCAGAATCACCCAAAGGAAACTCGGCGCGCGATGGAACGGATTGACCTTGCTCAATCACATTAATCAGTTCAGGATGGTCGATGTAGTTTGATAGGCTTTGACCCACCGCTGAGGAAGGCAAATCGAGCATCAATCGCGCTTCCTCGTTCATAATCGTAATATCTCCGGCACCGTCTAAGGCCACAACTGAATCATTAAGCTCTCGTAAGACCGTTTCGAAACGGTCACGTTCCCCGCCCAAATCTGAAACAAACTTTTCGAGTTGTTGGCCAAGCAGATTAATTGACCCTTCGAGAAGTCCAATTTCGTCGCGATCAATTGTGGAGGTTGGCCGCAAACTTTTTGATGATTTACGCGACATCATTTTGGCTTTCATGACTACTCGGCGCAGGTCCGTCGTCATCCAATGAGAGGCTAAAAAGATCATCATGGTTGTAAGCACCAAGCCGATCACACCAGCGAATCCAATCAAAACCCAAAGTCGGTTGGTGAATGCGCCAATCGCCTCGAGAGGAAGCGCCGCACGTAAAAAGCCGGCCCGGCGTGCACTTGAAAAAGGCACGGCGACGTACAACATCATTTGGTCAAGAGTGGTGCTGTATCGACGAGACAGACCGAATGACTGAGATTGCGCGGTTTGAATTTCCGGGCGGTCGATATGATTCTCAATTTTTTCAACTTCAGCAATGTTGAGCGCTGAGTCTCCTACGACCTGACCATTTGTGAGAACGATCGTGATTCGGGCCTCGGTCGCTTTTGCAAGACGGTCAGCAATTTTATCAAAATCTTTGATATCGGTGGTAGAGCTGGTCTCCGACTCAACGACGTTACGGGCCGCTTTTGCGAGATGAATAATGTGATTTTCTGCTTGGGACTCAAGTAAAGAGCGAAGCTCATTTTGAAGATAAATCGCGCTCAGACCGCCGACGATCGTTATGACACCAACTGAGGTGAGAAATAGACGAGAGCGAATACCTAGAGACACGAGAATTTATGTTTTGGGATTAGCGCGGAATCGATATCCTACGCTTCGGAGGGTTTCAACGGCATCTCCCATTCTTCCGAGTTTCTGGCGAAGGCGCTTTACGTGAGTGTCGACCGTACGAGTGGTGACGTCCGCCTGGATACCCCAGACATCATTAAGAAGTTGCTGGCGAGATTGAACTCGGCCTCGCCGATTCATAAGAACTGACAACAATTTGAATTCGATAGCGGTCAGGTTGAGCTCTTCGTCATCCAACCAAACTTGATGGCCCTCAATGTCTAGACGAAGTGCACCGAAGGTAAGGCTTTGATTTGCATCCTGGCTGTCGGTTTGCCGGCGGCGTAAAAGAGCTCTCACGCGAAGCATGAGTTCACGAACGCTAAATGGCTTTACCACATAATCATCTGCGCCCAGCTCAAAGCCGACCACTCGATCGATCTCTTCTCCTTTCGCAGTGAGCATGATGATCGGAATAGACCGAGTCTTTTCTTGAGCCCGAAGCTGACGACAAACCTCAGTTCCCAAAATATCTGGCAACATCACGTCGAGAAGAATCAGGTCGGGAACCGGATCTTTGCTAGCTTCTTGCAAAGCAGAAGTCCCATCAAAGGCAGTACGAGTTTGGTACGCTTCGCGTTCAAGATTATATTGCAACGTGGTCACAAGATCTTGTTCATCATCAACAACGAGAATCAATTTAGACATGACTTGGACCTCACGATAGCAATGACCTCATGACACTCATATGACAAATATTCCACGTGTTAGAGACCCTACGTTCAAGACGCCCAAGGAGTCCAGCCCGAAAGATAAAGACCATAACACCCTAATATTGTTATAAAATAACTCATCGCAACCATGGCGGAAGGCCAACGAGAATAACGAAGTTGGTCCATTGATAAATGATCTGTACGGACCGGGCGTAAAATAAACCAATAGGCCGCCATGGCCATCAGCCCGCCAGCGATAACATCTGCCAAAAAATGCTGCTTTACGAGCATCGTAGAGGCGACGATCAAAATACCTACAGCAAAGCTGATTCCGCCGACCCATCGGTCAACTTTTAGACATCCGAGCGCTCCTAGCATCGCATTGGCGACGTGCAGAGAAGGGAAGCAGTTCACTGGTAAATCAACGAAATAGCAGAGCTTTAGACCCCAGGTGATGAAGTCATCTCCGACTAAACTCGAAATTTCCGGCCGAATTGTCATCTGCACTGGGAGCAAAAGAAAGATCACCATCGCCGCAGATTCAACAACGATGTAACAAAGAGCAACTCGTCGAAAGACCAAGCGATCTTTCACCAAGAAAAGAGGCAAAAAGGCGGTGTAAAAAATTGCAACATAAATGAATATCCAAGAAGGCCAAAGCGGGAGTGCTTGGTCAAACGCCGTAGACACGTCGACGGGCGGCAAATTGATGACATAATGTGAAATTGGAAAATATAGACTGTAAATCCCAATTTCGACCGCCAAAATTAATGTCCGTTCAGTCACGCGACCAAAGCGATAATTACCGGCATTCATCGAGAAATGAGTGTACCGCGCTTATTTAGGAAGGTCTATGTCGTACTAGTACGTTCAATCCCTACTTTTCTTGCCCTGCTCTTCAACCACTGTGGTCATATTTTTCTGGGCAAAACCGACATACTTCCGGCATGTTCGTATGGAAATCATGTCAAAACTTTCTCAGAATCACCGCCTTCTCTTCGGCCTATGCGCAGCCATGGCTTTCTCCGCCTGCGGCAAAGGTGGCCTCGCTGGTCTGAACCAGAACGAAGCAAACAACAACACGCCTGGATCCAATGTTCCAGCCAATGCGTCGATCACGCGGATTGAAGTCAGCCCCGCGGTTCTTGAACTGATCGAAGGTTCGAGCGTGAGCTTGGTTGTGACTGGTTTCGATGATGAAGGCAAGGAAGAGACTCTCACTACGGGACTCAGCTTCGCGAGCAGCAACGAAACCGTCGCCACGATCGATGCCATGGGCGTCGTGGTCGCAATTGGACCAGGCGAAGCCGATGTCACTGTCAAATACGGAGATCTGACGGCAAGCGCCAAAGTATCAGTTCCAGATGCAAGTTTGGTTGAAATCTCGATCTCGCCAGAAAAAGTCACGACAGCCATCGGAGGTTCAACTCAGCTGCAAGCCTTCGGCGTTTTAGACGATGGCGCGAAAATCGATTTGTCCAGTGTCGCGACTTGGAAGAGCTCAGATGATTCTGTGGTCACCGTAGATGAGCAAGGCATGACCCAGGCTCTGGCGGGCGGCGAAGCCGTCATCACAGCTGAGTTCTCAGGGCTAACAGCTAATGCGAACTTTCAAGTTTCCGAAGCGAAGGTGGTTAGGCTTCGTTTAGAACCGAACGAATTGACGCTCGCGCCTGGGAGCAGCGCGCAACTCACTGTCACCGCATTTCTTGACGATGGAACCCAAGCAGATCTGACGCAATCCATTATTTGGGAAACAAGCGACGACCAAATCGTGACGGTCGATGCCGGATTGGCCACCGCCGTCGACCCCGGTAGTGCTGCAATCTCTGTCCAATGGGAAGACTTATCAGCCGCTGTTGAAGTCACGGTCACTGCATACGAGCTCGTATCCATCCGAATCGAACCAGAGAACGTCAACCTAGAGATTGGCGACAGGATTCCGCTGCGAGCCATCGGCGTGTACGAAAACCAAGCAGAAGTTGATCTTAGTTTGAGCGTGCAGTGGTCCTCCAGTGACCGAACCGTGGCAACCGTCGCCAACAGTTCCGGTCAAGAAGGTGTCGTCAGTGCGCTTGCCGCAGGCACCACCGCCATCACCGCAGGATTTAATAATCTCGAAGGGCAAATTCAGGTGACCGTTTCTGAAGCAAGCTTGGTGAGTCTCGAGTTTGCGGCGAACAGCCTGTCGATTCGAGAAGGCGCGACCGAACAGCTTGAAGTGTACGGCCTGTATTCGGATATGTCGAAACGCGAAGTGACCGCACTTGTGAACTGGGCATCCGACGACACCAACGTCGTGAGCATCAGCAATGCCGGGACCGACAAGGGAACCATTCAAGGCGTATCGGTGGGCATGGCGGAAATTACCGCGAGCCTAGACGGTGTTTCCGCAAGCATCCCAGTTGTAGTCACCCCCCCTGGCCTCACGGAAATCGTGATCTCGCCAGACAATCAAACAATTGAGGAACAAACTCGCCTCACCTACACAGCGCAAGGCATTTACTCGAACGGCCGAACCGAAGATATCAGCACCGAAGTCATGTGGTCTGTTCGAGATTCGCGAATCGCGACCATCAGCAACATCGAAAATGCGGAAGGTGTACTGCTGGCACAAGACGATGGCTCAACCCTCGTTCGCGCCAGTCTAGACGGAATCACCGGCGAAGCAAATCTTACGGTCACTGCGCCAAGCCTTTCCGGAATCCAAATCACGCCCATGAACCCAACGCTCAATATCGGCGACTTCAGTGGGCTCGCCGCCACCGCGGTGTACTCTAACGGAACCACCCGAAATATTTCTCGAGATGCTCAATGGAATAGCTCAGACTCCATGGTCGTCGAAGTCAATATGTCGCGGCAAGGTGCGTACGCAGAGGCTGTCAACGGCGGCACTGCGGTCGTGAGCGCGACATTCCAAGGTCAATCGGCCGAATCAACCTTCACCGTCAACAATGCAGCAGTCACCTCACTCACTATCGACCCTGTTGTCTGGAATGTCCCCGCAGGTGAAGTTCGACGATTCAGCGTTCAAGCCGTGTATTCGAATGGAACCACTGCCGAAATCGGATGGATGGCAGATTGGGTCTCAAGCGATCCAGCCATTGCAAGCGTGGGTAGCGGGCGAATGGACCGAGGCCTTGTTCGCGCACTTTCTTCAGGAAACGCCACCATCACAGCAACGTACCAAGGACTTCAGGTCAGCTCGACTGTAACCGTCTCCGCTGCAGTTGTGACCAGCCTTCAAGTCACCCCGTTTATGCCAACAATGACGGTTGGACAAACTCAGCAGTTCCAAGCCGTAGCGGTTCTCTCTGATGGAACAACCAGCAATGTCACTCGACAATCGGCTTGGGTCTCTACCGACACGGCAGTTGCAGGGGTTTCAAACGGCTGGCGTAACGGTGGTAACGTCACCGCCGTCGGACCAGGAAACGCGACCCTTCGCGCAACCTTTGATGGAGTAACTGGCGAGACCGCAGTGACCGTCAGTAATGCAAGCATCGACCGCATCCAAGTCACGCCTTTCGTACCGACTGTTCCTGTCGGATACGGACTCTCCATGCGAGCCACAGCCCTATTTACTGATGGAACAACTTTGGACATTACAGACGTTGCAAGCTGGTCGGTCGGAGATAGTAACTTGGCGGCGGTCAGCAATGCTAATGGCTCGAAAGGTTGGTTGACGACGCTTAATGCTGGCGCAACCACCATCAACGTTCAATACATGGGCACAACCGGAAGCACAAATCTTACGGTGAGCGCTGTGAACCTGACGGGTATCACTGTGACGCCTGATGTCGCCACTGTCGCACCGGGGCAAAACGTAAACTTCACCGCCATGGGTGACTTCGATGACGGAAGCACCTTCAATATCACATGGTTTGTGACTTGGAACTCAAGTGACCTGACGATCGCTGATGTGAGCAACGCTTGGTGGTCTTGGGGACAAGCAACCGGCTTCGCCGCAGGAACAACCACGATCACTGCTACCGAGGGCACCATCGTCGGCTCGGCAGACCTCACCGTTCAATAGGCCTACCGTAAAGAACACGCCTCGCTTTTGGACAAAAAATCGGGCATGAAAAAGACATGCACCGAATATTCGCATCTTGTCTCACTGCGGCCCTAATCGTCGTATCAACACCCTCTGAAGCATCGTTCACCGGACAGGCTTCCGCTGGAGCCTCATATATTTTTGGGGGCGACCAAACTCGCGGTCCGATCACTTTTGATATCGGACCCGGCTATCAAATGTTGATGTTTCGCGCCGAGCTACCGCTGGTATTCGCGGCAGGAGGAGACAACACTTTTCCTCCCAGCACCGAAGCTTTTATGGGTCTAAAACCCTCTTTAAAAATTTTTCCGTGGGACCCGTTCTACGCAAAGGTGAGTACGCAGCTCTTTTGGAGTGGAGACGGTTACTACGGCGTCGGGATTGGAGGCGGAGTTGAATATACCTTTCTCGACCTGCTCGGTGGGTTCTTTGAAATCACTGTGAATCCCTATTTCGAAAAAGATGTTGGCACACCCATTGAAGCACGCCTGGGTATGAGCCTCATCCTCTAATTGCTCATCAGAAGAGGTAATATTGGATTTCTTCTGACACGCACTTGAATTGGTTCGAGAATCGAACCATATTTTCGCCTATGCGCACCCGCAATCTACTCGCCTTTATTTTCTTCTTGAGCCTTTTTTCGTGCGCAGAAGACGAAACCTTAGTTCCAGCAGAACCCATCGCGAACATACCCAGCACAAGCTTTGACTTTGGAGCAATCGCCATTGATGAGTCGGCGGAAACTCAAACGCTGCAAATCGAAAACCTAGGTGTGGCTGAACTGACTGTTACGCTTACGCTTTCGAGCGATTTTGCTTCCTCCGGATTCAGTGGTCCCACCGATCAACAAGTGATCACCATTGGTCCAAGAGAATCAGAGTCCATCGAATTAGGATTCTCTCCAAAGCAAGCGGGACCCGCGCAAGCATCAATTACGGTGTCTACGAACGACCAATATAATCCTTCTGTGACCATAGAGTTACTGGGCACCGGTCTGGTACCGGGGCTATGCGTACAGCCCACGCAAGTTAACTTCGGCGATGTTCAAGTTGGAGGAATTGCGACGCGCTCTGTCACGGTGGAGAACTGCGGCGACACGGATCTAAGTGTCGCCAGCGCCATGCGCGGCTCTGGTTCTAGCTCAAGATACTCGGTGAGCAACTTGCCAGAACTGCCGTTCACGATGCAGCCTGGGGACAAGAAATTTCTTGAAGTTCAGTTTGCGCCCAGTGAACAAGGCTTGGTCGAAGATACAATTACCTTTGTGGGGACAGAACTTGAATCATCTGTCGTGGTAGCGATGACCGGAAACGGCACCCCTCCCCCCTTATGCTTTAGTTTCACACCAGACCCGTTAGACATGGGTACGGCTCTGCCTGGAGAGGTTTTGAGCAGCACTGTCACGATGAAAAACTGTAGTGATCAGGCAAGCTCTTGGATTGATCGAATTCGAATCGTAGGAACATCCTCAAGGTCGTTTACCGTAGCGAGCGCACCGATTCCAGTCGAGGTACGCCCCGGCGGAGAAATGCAAATTCGTTTGAACTTTTCAGCCGAGGCTGAAGACGAATATTTTGCGAAGCTTCAAGTCCTCGACGGAAACAACATCATTGTCGGCACCGTGAATCTAAAAGCCGCCATCGAACCGGTCTGTGCCATCAATCCGGCTTGCTGCGGACCGACCTGCAATCGCACTTGGGAACTGGTGAATGACGGCAGCTTTGACCGCTACGACGGAGATGGACAACCTTTGCAGTGGACGGTGGCCTTAGAAGATCCGAATGATTCCAGCGCCCAAGTCCTCGGCAGCGACGGCATGTTCAGCAACGTGCTGGAGATCAACAATCCGGTCAACGACGCGGACGGAGACTGGGACCGAGTTTATCAACTCACAGGAGTCAAAGTCGAAAACTGCGGCAAACTCCTCTTCAGCGCCGACGGAAAAGCGATGGAACAAACGCTCACCGGAGCCGGAAGAACTTCGGGAGAGTTCCCCGTTCATTTCCGAGTGTACTACAAAGATGCCGAAGGCATGAGTCACCGATGGCAACACGGTTTGTATTACAACGGCATGCACGACCCGATGTACAACTCCATCGCAACCAAGATCGATAGGAATATGTGGTCGAGCTACTTGTCTTTAAATCTTATGGATATGGACCCTCCTCCCGCGGAGATCGTTCGCGTGGAGGTCGGCGCGTCTGGTTGGTCCTATCGAGGCAGGATTGACAACGTCAGCTTGATGGCCAGTGAACCTAAATGTCCATAATCTGACCCGCGTTGATACGGAGCGCGGCGTCGCTAGTGATTATGGCCTTTATGGTTACCGTGTCCGTGATGTTTACCCATGTCGGTTGGAACACCCGCGGGTGGCTTTTCATCGCCTTCCATCACGGCAACCGTTCGTCGCGCCACTTCTTCATCGGACAGGCCTTGTTTTTTGAATTCGAGAGCAACCCGGCCCTCGTATAAACAAACGCCTCAGGTGTCCGGACATTTTGGTCCGGCCTTTTTTTCCACCGTTTCCAAGTAGCATTGATGCAAAGATTTATTGCAGCACTTGCAGGTCGTCGCCTTCAGCGCTGGCCCCATCCGCGTCATGAGATGAGTACGAAAGGCGATGGGATCTGATGGAATGGGGTCCTGAAGCGGGTCGTGTTTTTTGCAGCCACCCATCGCCAGCATCAGCGTGAATAGCGCGCCAAATAGAAATAAACGCCGCATAACTGGGTAAGGTGTAAGACAAAATCGCGCGCAAATACAGCGGAAAGTCAGGGAAGACCTCTCGTTTTACCCCTGAAAAGAGGGATTTTTCGGGCACCAAGGCAGACATCGCCCGGCATGAAAGGCTCGAAGCCAAAGCGCCCGCTCGGATTCCTCCTGACCCCAGACAATGAGATTGATGCGGCGGCCTGACCGAATTGGACGCACTCGATGGCGGTTTTTGCCCGCATGCAGAATCGCTATCCCGGGCTGGTGGACCCACTCAAACACCTCAGCCTCGTCAGAGGGCGTATCCACATGGATGGGACAGCGAACCCCCTCAAGGACCAGTTCGGCGCCCTCAAAATTCTCACTCAAACAAAGATTCAAAGTCACTTGGGAATCGTCGATATGAAAACCCAAATCCCAATCTTCATCCTCGCCGTACCGAACCACGTAGCTGTGCTGGCCCGAAAGGTCGGCGGGCAAATATTCCGGGTAAAGCTGTCGGGCTAACGGTGATAAATAGTTCAGCGCCAAATCATTCATCGCTTCGGTCAAGCCAAGCGCCTCGGTCAAAATGGCCGCTTCGTGCATGGAATTACTCGGCGCCGGAGACTTGCCTTCGAGTTTTTGTTCATACTCTGAAACCCGCGAAAGCAAATGCTCACACCAGGGCTTGGACAAGATGCGGCCGGCAAAAACCTGGGGATGAATTTCTTCAAAGACTTGGCGATAGTCCGCTGACTCGCCGCGCTGATGCTCTGCCCAAAACTCAGGGTCGAAGACCTGTTCACTCAGCATGGGTCTATACGTGACGTGAGCGTCGCCAGGTTTGCAAGTCTTCTATCACCAAGCGGCTAACAAGCTATTTACAACAAACCGCGCACCGAAGGGTGTCGGTTACTGATTTTCCTCCAGCTTGGAAATAAACCGGGCCGTAATCTCTGGAAACAGATGACCCCTCAGGCCGACCACTTTTTACACAAAGCGGGCTGGCAATGGCCGCCGTAATTCCATCAGAAGTTCTCACGTATCCTTGAGGAAAAGTGGTTCCCGATCTCGTTCCTTTGACAAACGGGGTAAACGCATAGCCAGAATACACCTCACTAAAGTCCGCACCACAACGCGGCGTATTGGTATCCCACATGACATAGCATACGCCACCACCGCCGGTGGTCTGAGCCTCGGCATCACGGATAGCACCACTATCCCCAATGGCTTGACCCGCATCTTCCATCGCGTGACCGGAGTCCATTAGTAGCTGCCCGGCATCCGCCAAAAGCGCCCGTCCGGCGTCTTGCAACATACGACCACCGCGCGACGACGCAGTTTTCACCATGTCAGTGCTGCAATTAACCAATAGCGGACTCAGAATTCCGCCCAAAAAGATGCCGATCAAGAGTTGTTTGGTTTTTCTCATGGCTATTTATACGCCAAAGGAGCGCCCACAAAAAATCGATGAAGGCTTTAGCGGCGTACGCGCTTCAAACAAGCAAAATCTCGCTGAGTGCTATCTCGGCTCCAGGAGGTCACCTGTTGACAACTAGAATTGTATTGCTCGGTGCCGCAGCGATAGTCACGGTTACTTGAAGAGCATCGCATGATCAGTTCATTGTAACCGCTATCCGACCACAGCTTATGTCCGGATTGAAAAGTGTCTCGTACCCAAACCCTCGTGCGTACTTGACGACCACCACTGGTAGCGCCGTCACGAAACAGAAGATCTGGGCATAAAGGATCAAGCTGAGAGGCGGTAGGTAATGAAGCCCCCAACTCATCACACCTGCGCTCCGCCGAGCGGTAGTTTTTTCGATTCGAAGAGGAACGGCTGGAATACACACAATATTCATGTTGCGGAAGCCAATACCAAACGCCTTGATCCCCAGGCTCGAGCGCTGGACAAGGCGTAGACATGCCAGCGTCCGGCACCATGGCATCAGGATAGCTAAGGGCCGCATCCACCTCTGTCTGCGCGTCGCGTATAAAACCGGTATCCATCCGGCCATTCGTGTTTGTGCCGGAATCACCTGCTTCAGTCGTCGTTGCCGTCGAAGTCGAAGTACGTCTAGGCTGACGAGTTCGAGAGAGATCTTCAGAGCAACCGATTGCAAAGACAAAACTCACCAAAAGAAGTATCAAAAAAATGGGCGGCGCGTTCATCGCTGCTGTCCATTGCATTTTCATCCTCTTCGCCACGTCCAAACTCCCAAACGCTACTGACACATTCCGCTGCTACAAGATTGCCCACTCGCGCAGGCGTTGCCGCAACTACCGCAATTGGCGTCGTCGCTATTCGTCACAGCGCAGCTTCCGCTACACACCAATGAGCTGCTGTCATAGCAATCGCTTGGGGTGATAACATTGCCCGGGGTAGTGTTGGTGTCAGTGCTTCCGTCACCCATTTGATAAACGTTTGATGCACCCCAACAGACCACTTGGCCACCGCTGCGAATCGCGCAAGTGTGAACGGAACCGGCACTTATCGCGATGGCGTCACTGAGATTACTAACGTCGCCTGGGGTGGTGTTGTTGTCAGTGCTACCGTCGCCCAGCGCATAGAGATAACCCGAGCCCCAACAGACCGCTTGGCCACCGCTGCGAATCGCGCAGGTACGAGATGATCTACTGGCAGTAATCGCGATGGCGTCGCTGAGATTCGTAACATTGCCCGCGGCATTGTTGTTCCTAGTCCCGCCGTCACCCAGCTGGTAAAGACTACCGAGCCCCCAGCAGACGGCTTGGCCACCGCTGCGAATCGCGCAGGTGTGAGCGCCACCGGAACTGATCGCGATGGCGTCGCTGAGATTCGTAACATTGCCTGGGGTAGTGTTGGTGTTCTGGCTTCCGTCACCCATCCGGGAATTGCTACCATAGCCCCAACAGACCGCTTGGCCACCGCTGCGAATCGCGCAGGTATGCTCGGTGCCGGCACTGATCGCGATGGCGTCGCTGAGATTCGTAACATTGCCTGGGGTAGTGTTGGTGTTAGTGCTTCCGTCACCCATTTGATAGTAGTCTGAGCGGCCCCAACATACCGCTTGGCCACCGCTGCGAATCGCACAGGTGTGAGACCCACCGGCACTGATCGCTATGACGTCGCTTAGATTCGTGACGTTGTTGGGCGTGAGGTTATTGGTCGTACTACCGTCACCCGTCTGATAGTAGTTTGAGCGGCCCCAACACACCGCTTGGCCACCTTGACGAATCGCACAGGTGTGATAGTCGCCGGCAGTGATCGAAACGGCATCAGTCAAACCAGAGACTAAAACCGGTTCGGGGCTATCGGTGGTTGTTCCATTGCCAAGTTGGCCATAGTTATTATCACCCCAACACAAGACGCTGCCGTCCGACATCAAAGCACAGGAATAAACTGCGCCAGCTACAATCTCAAGCGGCTCGAAACAGCCTGTATTCGTACAGAACCAACCACAGGTTTGTCCGGTGGGACATGAACAGGTACCGCCCGAACAGGTTTCTCCGCTCACGCATGAATTGCCGCAAGCACCGCAATGCTCGGTATCGGTTTGATTATCTACACAAGCGTTACTGCAGACATTTGGCGCTGCAGAAGGACAGCTACAACTACCACTACTACAAGTTTCGTCAGTAACAGTGCATGAATTTCCACAGGTTCCACAATTCGCACCATCATTGGATAAATTTACACAAGCGCCGTTACAAATATCTGGAGTATTCGGTGGACACGCGCAAACGCCGGCGTTGCAACTCGCCCCCTGTGCACAAGTGATACCGCAGGCTCCGCAGTTTTGAGTATCAGTCAAAACATCTACGCAGGTGTTATTGCAGACATTTGGCGCTGCAGAAGGACAGCTACAGCTACCGCCGCTACAGCTTGCTCCGATGGCACAGGTCGTTGCGCAGGCTCCGCAGTTTTGAGTGTCGGTTTGAGTATCTACACAGCTATTGCCACAAACACTAGGCGTTGTCGCTGGACAATCGCAAGTGCCTGACGAACAGGTAATTCCACTTGGACAAGTGATTCCGCAGGCCCCACAATGGTTGACATCGGTGTTCGTGACCACGCAGCTTCCGCTGCACATCAAGGAACTGCTATCATAGCAATCGATGGGCGTGGTGACAGGGCCTGGTATTGTGTTGTTGTCAGTGCTGCCGTCACCCATTTGATATGCTATTCCACTGCCCCAACACACCACGGCTTTGTCATATGAACGAATCGCGCAGGTGTGAGAGGACCCGGCAGTGATCGCAACCGCGTTGCTTAGATTCGTAACATTGCCTGGGGTGGTGTTGTTGTCAGTGCTGCCGTCGCCGGTTTGATAGTATTGTGACCATCCCCAACAGACCGCTCGACCACCTTGTCGAATCGCGCAGGTGTGATAGGACCCGGCAGTGATCGCAACCGCGTTGCCTAAATTCGGAACGCTCCTGGGGAAAGGGTCGGAGGACGTACTGCCATCACCCATTTGATAGTAGTCTGAGAGACCCCAACAGCTGACGGCTCCACTCTGAAGAAGCGCGCAGGTGTGAAAGGACCCGGCAGTGATCGCTGTGTAATCATTTACGCTATTAAGGCTAGTTGGAATACCGAAGTAGGCTTGGGTGCCACTACTCGTTTGGAAGCCATGTGCTCGACCCCA
>Ga0163109_10000051_pt1 | contig 98325 bp, 83 predicted proteins | sample CRUFie1St13metaG_FD_108704 | JGI IMG/M metagenome (GOLD analysis project Ga0163109, IMG submission 108704) | Marine microbial communities from the Costa Rica Dome - CRUD Field 142mm St13 metaG | ecosystem: Environmental > Aquatic > Marine > Oceanic > Photic zone | place: Costa Rica: the Eastern...
ATACATTCAACGGCCCCACCATAGGCTCCGTTACGCGACGACGCCATGAATTGCTTGGGCACGTAAAGCGGCACGTGCACGTACATGTGGGCAAGGTAAAGGAAGAAGGGCCGGCTTTGGTTCTTTTCGAGAAATTGAAGCGCTTCGTCCGTATATCGTTCCGTGATGCCTCTCTGGTCTGGCTGCGATTGAATCACCGTTTCGTTACGGAGTAACGGTAGCGGAGGCCGGTTTGGATGGTCTGACTGTCGCCCCATGTCGTTGCTATAAGGGAGTCCGAAATACTCGTCAAAACCATGTCGCGTTGGCAGAAACTCAGGCTGGTCGCCGCAATGCCACTTACCAATAATCTTTGTCACGTATCCCGCCTTTTTCAGTTGGGAAGCAACCGTAGTTTCACGGTCGCTCAATCCAATATTATCCCCGGGAAAGAGGACGACCTCACCGTGAAAACTCCCAAACCCGATCCGGGGCGGGTAGCATCCGGTCATCATGGCAGCCCGCGATGGCGAACAAACCGGCGAGGCCATATAGAAATCTGTAAATCGCTTTCCTTCTGCCGCTAATCGATCGATGTGAGGCGTGTGGTTCCTCGCTGAGCCATAACATCCAAGATCTCCATAGCCAAGGTCGTCGCAGTTGATTAGAATGATATTAGGGTGGTCACTCATGGGATAACTTAGACAGGGTGAATTACTCGAAACGAGAGGCAATCGTCGATGGCCGTTGAGGACAATCAGAAATTCTGGTTAATTGGTTGAACATCAGGATAATCGTTGAAAGATTCTCATCATGAAACGTCGCCCCTTTGGGACCATTACAATCATCGCGATCAACGTTATCATCTTCTTCATACCCCAATTCATTCAGGGCCTTGATATGGAGATGCTTGCCTGGTTCGCGCTGTTTTTTCCCAAGAACGACTTCTTCCAAATCTGGCAGTTCATTAGCAGCATGTTCATGCATGGAGGTCCCGCCCACCTTTTCTTCAACATGTTTGCCCTTTTTTCTTTCGGATCCATTCTCGAATTGAGGTGGGGGTTAAAAAAGTTTCTGACCTTTTACTTGGTTGTAGGTATCGGAGCAGGTGCCATCTATACTGCAGTAAACTACATCCAGTTTATTGCACCTTACAATCAGCTCGTCGACGCCAGTATCCCAGCAACTGATATCAAGGCGTACTTCAATTACTCAAGACCGTCTTTTAGGATGCTATCTGCTATGCCAGCGGAAGAACTCTTGGAACTTAGGAATATCTACAATACTCCCGTCGTCGGAGCGTCGGGAGCCATTTATGGGATACTGGTGGCATTTGGAATTCTGTATCCAAACGCCAAACTGATGCTGATTTTTCTACCTATCCCTGTCGCCGCGAAATATTTTATATCCGGTCTGCTCCTCTTTGATCTGTTCTCAGGAATTACAGGATATTCAATCTTCGTAGCAGAAGGGGGGGGAATTGCCCACTTTGCCCATATTGGTGGTGCCATAATCGGATTCCTGCTCATGTGGTTTTGGGGTAGCCTCAAGTCCAGAGCGACCTATTACAATGGAAGCGTATTTCAGTAGATTGGTCAAAACATAGTTGTTTGAACAACCTAGGAAGATCTGGATGAGATTGGGCTTATAGGCTTTTCAAAGTTCGCAACGACTTTTTGTCGTGAGTTGTATTCAGGTTGTTGCTAGGAACTTAACATAGCCAATCCCCTCCTGACTCCAATATCGGTTTTCGGGCGATCCCCAGATGGGTTGGGCAATGCATTCTAGCTCTAATTCTCTCAGGTTCTCGCAACTGCAGAGTCCTAAAAGAGATTGTCGTCAGTTCCTGATTCATCGACTCTATCATCCCTCTGTGCCGCTCATGAAAAATAAAAGTGGCTATCTTTTTAGCCTAGCCACAACGGACTTTAATTCCGAGAGAATCGCCAAAAACGCTACCAAGTCCTGTCTTTCATGAAGGCATCCAACTCCGCCCTACTCATGGGGAGCCGATCGGGGTTATTATCTAGCCATTTTAGGAAATCCTGTTTAATTTCTTCATTCCATTCGTTGTCTATTTGCCCGCTATTGTAACTGCCTGACTTCAGCATCTCATAGCCAAACGCATCCCGGATCGCTATAAATTCTGCGGTTACGATCACTTTCTCCGCCATGTGGGCCGGAATAAACAAAACCCCCTCGCGTTCGGAAATCACCAAATCTCCCGGGAGGCAAATCGCTTTCCCTATTCTGATGGGCGTGTTCAGGCCAATCAGAACGACGTCCTCAAGAAAGGTCGGGTCGAAGTCGCGCACAAACGCGTTAAAACCTTCGATCTGGGCCATGCCACTCAAGTCTCGGGCCGATCCGTCAAATATAACCCCGGTCCCAGTCTTGGCAAAAATCGCTGTAGCCAGACTGTCGCCAATGAGCGTTCCTTGGGAGATTTTTCCAAAACAATCCGCCACATAAACGTCGTCCTTCCCCAGAATTTGAATAGGCCATGAATTACTGTTTCCGGTGCGTCCTTGCTGGTGTCCACGGGCAACAATGCGATCCTCAAGATCAGGTCGACTCGGCATGTAATGAGCAGTTAAGGCTCGTCCGATTACCGGTACATCATCATGAATCATTTTCCAGTTCCCCTCAAACTGAGAGGTGTAACCCTCATTGTACAAGACCACCCAGGCTTCTTCGATTCCTATGTTTCGGGCACGATTTAGCAGATCGTCTGATACCTTGGGACGTCCATCTTCAAAACGCTCCCCCTTCCAGGCCGAGGTAAGAAATATCAGTTCCTCCTTTGGCAGGCTCTGGCCGATGGCCAATGTCGATAGCGTTAGATTCACTAGCAATAGAATGCTAATAATTGAAGTTCTATTTGTTATACTAGTCATATCTGATTTTCAGTTACTTTAAACTACTCTGGTCTCAACTTTTACGTCTAAGACAGCTGTGAGAGGTAGTATCTTGGTATTTAGTACCTGCGGTCAAATCATCATCGTCCTCTTTTAGATTCGGCACAAACCTCATTTAGGAAGCTAGTCGTTGCCGCTGATTTGCAAGGGGAGACTCTGCAGGGTTAAAAAGAAAGCGAGTCGCACCTTGGAAAAGAAGCTGCTCATTATGGAAAAAGTACGCACATTTCGATATTAATTCGCCATAAGAGGGCCCAATTTTCTCCACATCGCATTTTCTCAATATAGAGCGTGCACTCAAGACAGCGTTCTGTTATCCTCTTTCTATTATGCAATTGTTTGCTATCATTGTCTTACTTTCACTGATCCCAAGCCTCTTTGCCGCTAGTGTTGATGTTTACTTTGGAACGTCTGGTAAAGCTACTAAAGGAATCTATCACTCGAGCTTCAACAAAGACAGTGGCAAGCTGTCACCGCCAAAACTGGCGGCGGGAATCGGGTCACCTGGCTTCCTCGCTCTTCACCCCAAGAGGTCCCACCTTTACGCAGTTGCCACCAGTGACCAAGGTCCCTGCGTAGCGGCTTACAAGATTGAGAAAAATGGTAGCCTGACACTTTTGAATACGGAAGTCATCGGTGACGGAGGAGGTGCTCACATATCCGTTCATCCTTCCGGAAATTTTCTCCTCACAGCTCAGTATGGTGGAGGTTCGGTTGCGCTCTTTCCCGTGGCCAAGGACGGCAGGCTCCAGCCCCGGGGCCAACTGATTGAGCACGTGGGGGGCTCTGGGGTCGTTGCGTCACGCCAGAATGCGCCTCACCCACACTGGACTGGCTACTCGCCTGACGGGAAATTCGCTTTCGTACCAGACCTGGGTCTTGACAAGATCGTTATCTATAAAGTGAACGCTAGTCGGCCATCCATTACGGCCCACGGGTCTGCGGAAAGCTTAGCTGGCGGAGGTCCGCGTCATATGCGATTCTCGGTCGACGGGAAATTCATCTATCTCCTTAACGAGCTCTCCCTCTCAGTCACCACTTTCCTATACGATGCGAAAAAAGGAACAACCAAACGTCTAACGACAACGCCGGCTCTGAGTGAGAGCACCAAGTCCGAGGAGGAGTTCAATTCGAGCTCTGAAATCCTGGTACATCCGAATGGTAATTTCGTGTATTCAGCTAACCGCGGCGATGACACTGTGACAGCGTACCAAGCTAATCGCAGCACGGGAAGACTAACGGTTACCGAGGTCGAACCAGTACGCGGCGCTTTTCCGCGAAACATCAATCTTGAGCCGGGAGGGAAGTGGCTCTTGGCGGCAGGGCAACACTCGAACACCGTGGCCGTTTTTGCTATCGATCAGTCAACTGGAAAAATCACCTACCAACTGGATTCAGTTGTGAATGTCCCTAGTCCAACCTGCATACTCTTTAATGAGTAGCTGCCGCATCTCAAGGAGTTTTCATATCAATCCAGATCATACGATGGTTCGACCCTTCGTAGTAGTCTGGCCTGCTGAATATCTACCCAGAGCAATTACGTAGCTCTGTCCAGCCCGGATAGAAGCGACTTCATCCCGAGAATCGCTGCGATTCCAATATGAACGATGTAAGTAAGATCGAGATTGAGTCCATCACCATAGGACCGAATTTGGATCACCCCTCCGTAGGCCCGACTGAAATATCCTAATCTTTCTAAATAGTCTTCCACTGATTAAGCCAGTCGCGAGCTAACCCCATCCCAGAACACGACTTCGTGGCCCACTTCGCCAAAACCGCAAACCTCACCAGAAATACAGCAGCGACCCCAAGTGCCCCGACTATGACTAACATCAGCCGGCCTTTGCTCGATGTTACCCTGGTCCGCCTTGATAAATCAGTCCTCCCTCTCGTCGCCAGACTATCCTTTCTTCATGGCTCGCTCTCGCTCAAGTAAGCTCGGATGGGAATAGTGGAACCCGCTGTAAAGCGGGTGAGGATTCAAATTAGAAAGATTCTTCTCACTCAACCTTCTCAATGCACCACTGAGCGGTTTCCAGCCGCCGACTGCATTACAAGCAAATGCATCGGCCTCGTATTCGTGCTTGCGCGACATACCATGAAACAACGGGCTAATCCAAAACGTTACCAGTCCGCCTAGAAGGCTGAAAAGAAGCATGGCAATGCCTAAATTTCCAATCGACCCCATTTCCAGAGGACCAAATCCAAACCCTTCGAAGAAGACCGAACTGTGCAAAAGAAAATTAATGATCCAAAAGGCGGCTAGCATCATCAACGCGGAAAGACCAATCATCTTCGGGATGTGACCTTTCTTATAGTGTCCAATTTCGTGAGCCAGAACCGCCTCAAGCTCTTCCTCGCTCAGCTGCTCAATCAGGGTATCGTAGAGCACAATACGGCGAAATTTCCCAAAACCGGTAAAGTAAGCATTGGAGTGCCCCGAGCGCTTGCTACCATCGATGACCTGTATAGTCTTGGCCTTAAATCCAGCCCGGTCCGAAAGCTCCATGAGCCGGTCTTTCAATGGTCCCTCCTCCAGCGGCGAGAGCTTATTGAACAAAGGCATGATCAGCATGGGGTAAAGAACCATCATCAGCAACTGAAATACAATCATAATGACAAAGGCGTAAATCCACCACGCACCACCAATCCATCCTACTAGGCTAATCAAAAGCCACAACAACGGAAACCCAATCAAAAACCCAATTACTGATCCCTTCGTTTTGTCCGTTACCCAGAGCTTTACGGAGCTTCGATTGAAGCCAAATTTCTCTTCAATCTTAAATTGACTCCAGTATTCGAAGGGAATTCCGGGAATACTTATTATTGTTGTCACCCCGATGAGGAACAATGCGGAGTACATGTTGGAGTCTCCAAACTGCTCACTCCACCAGCCAAAGAGGACTGGCAACACACCACTTAAAACAACGATTGCCAAAACCGCCGCGTCGAATACCAAAACGATCGAGCCAAATCGGCTCTTTGCCAGAGTGTATTCGTTTGACTTGGCGTAAGTCTCCGCATCCATCACGTCGCCTAGTCCATCAGGCGCTTGATCGGAAAATTTCAATACATGAATCCGATTGACGGCCTCCAAGACTAGTTCGGCCCCCATTTTGAGAATAAGGGCAGTAACAAAAGCGATTTCCAATTTCGTCATCGGCGATAATCTGATGCTAAGCAGCGGTTTCTGTCCAGCTTTGATCAAGCTTTTCATCCTTTCAAGCGGACGCCCGTTTTGAGGGCCTTTCTTGAATTGAGCAAAACATGATCTTGTCATAAGATCTCCTACTTCCATACTTCTGGCCTGTGACCAAAAAGGCTAAAAACAAGAAGTTCTCATTTGAAGAGGGATTAGAAAAGCTCGAGGCGATCGTTGAAGAAATGGAAAGCGGCGAATTGAACTTGGATGACCTCATTAAGCGGTATGAAGCGGGTTCGAAGTTGCTCGTCCATTGCGACGAAAAGTTAAGTGAGGCTGAGGCAAAAATTGAGATCCTGAGCAATCAGGATGCCGGAAATCCGGAGTTTGAAAATTTTGATCCAGACGAGTAGACAAAATTTAGCCCAATAGGTTGGACAAGAACCAATGATTCCCTTCTCTTCCCGATTTTATTTTCCACTCTTTTGAATTCGAGCCAACAGTCCGGAGTGCACCGTAACGACCCATTTACTTTGCTCAACGCCATCAAGAAGCCTGCCGACATCCGATCATTAAGCTCGGATGAACTAACGGATCTTACCGCTGAAATTCGAGCTAAGCTGATTGATGTCACTTCGACCAATGGTGGTCACTTAGGACCGAACTTGGGGGTGGTCGAGCTGACTATCGCCATGCATCTCGTTTTTGATACCCCAAAGGATCAATTTGTGTTCGACACCTCACACCAAGGATACGTCCACAAGCTCCTAACAGGAAGAAACGGCAAAGAGTTCGACAAGATTCGCAAAAACAGTGGCATAAGCGGATTCCTCGCTAGGTCTGAAAGTCCACACGACTCATTCGGAGCCGGACATGCCGGAACAGCCCTTTCTGCCGCACTGGGCATGGCTGCCGCCCGAGACCAGTTGGGCTCCAATGAGCATGTCGTGGCACTATGTGGCGATGCCGCATTCACTTGCGGCATAACGATGGAGGCCCTCAATAATGTAGCCTCAACTACCAAACGTCTTATCATTATTCTTAATGACAACGAGTGGTCGATTGCCAAAAACGTTGGAGCTATCTCGAAATACCTCAACGAACTGATCACTAATCCAATATACAACCGCCTTCATCACGATTTCGGCACATTTTTACAAAAGGTGCCCGGTGGAGAGCAATTACTCAAGATAGGGAAAAATGCAGAGAAAGGCTGGAAAAGCATCGTGTTGCCCTCTTCCATTTTTGAGACTTACGGTGTCCGCTACTTCGGACCTATCGACGGGCATGACCTTCCCCTACTGACTCGCAATCTTGAATTTGCCAGAGCGGCAAATGAGCCCGTGATTCTTCATGTAGTCACCAAGAAGGGAAAAGGCTATCGCCCTGCGATCGAAAAACCAGAGAGCTTCCACGGGACCAGCCCCTTTGAGATTGATTCAGGCAAATCAAAGTCATCTCAATCAGTCGTCCCTAAAAACTACCAAGACGTCTTTGGCCATGCCCTCGTGCGCTTCGCCAAAAAGGACAAGTCCATTGTCGGAATCACCGGTGCCATGCCTTCCGGTACCGGCTTGATCCATCTTTCCAATGAGCTTCCCGGCCAGTTTTACGATGTAGGTATTGCTGAGGAGCACGCGGTGCTTTTTGCAGCGGGGCTCGCTACGAAGGGTATCAAGCCGGTAGTCGCGATCTACTCGACATTCCTCCAGCGAGCGTTCGACCAGGTCATTCACGATGTTTGCCTGCAAAATCTACCGGTAGTCTTTTGCATGGACCGTGCAGGACTTTCCCCTAACGACGGCCCAACCCACCACGGTCTTTTTGATGTAGCGTATGTGCGCTGTGTTCCCAATACCGTCGCTATGCAGCCAAAAGATGAGGATGAGCTTGTAGATATGATGCACACGGCCATCCAACTGAAGCGACCCGTTTTTGTAAGGTATCCTCGCGGTGCTGGAACCGGAGTTAAAATTAAGTCTAAACCAAAAGCTTTGGGTGTGGGACAAGCTGAAGTCTTGCGGGAAGGAGGCGAACTGGTTCTCTGGGCCCTTGGTCCCATGGTTCGGGACGCTTTGGAAATCAGCGATCGTCTCATGCTGGAGGATGGTCTTTCCGCAGGAGTTGTGAACGCTCGGTTCATCAAGCCGATAGATAATGAGCTGCTCCTTTCCCACGCAAAAGATTATCGTCTTATTGTTACCCTCGAAGACGGAGTCTTGTCGGGCGGTTTTGGCAGTGCCGTACTGGAAACATTATCAGAGTACGAAATGTCAACTCCTGTTCATCGAATCGGATGGCCGGACGAGTTCGTAGACCACGGATCCGATATTGCGAGCTTGAGAGCAATCGGGGGACTCTCATTTGACGATATGATATCCGGCATTCGCAGAAAACTCGAGACCCCGTCTGTTGCCGTCTAAGCCTGACTTACCGCTTCCAGTTGAGCAACCGTTGAAGGCTCGACTTATTGGCTGGCTATCTTTTCTGCTGAACTGGTGTTCACTGTTTTTACATCTACAGTCCCTACATTGCCCGAAGAATATTCGTCCCCATCTTAATTTGTGTGTTTTCCAGCCACTCCTCCTGCTTAAAATTGACAAGAAAGGGGGCGGGGGTCGATGCTCCAACCGTTTCGCAATTTATATGGATCAACTTCTTTTAAAAAATTGCCACTATCAAAACTTGATAGGTTGTATGGAGAGAAAAGGAACGGAAACCCATCAAGAATTGAAATTTTATAAGAGACTGAACCGGTGAATATAATACCAAATTCTAATCATATTTTATTTTTATTTTTACTGTCATTTTCATCTAACTGCCTTAGATCATATGAGACCACTAATGTCATTCTTATTATGGCAGATGATTTGGGACAAGAATGCCTTGGTACCTACGGTTCGAAAGTTTATAAAACTCCCAATTTAGATCGCCTAGCAGAGGATGGTGTAAAGTTTAATAATTGTTTTGCGACACCGCTTTGTTCCCCCTCAAGGGTCTCTATAATGACTGGAAAATACAACTACCGAAACTATGAGGTATTTTTACATATAGACCCTGATGAGATTACGTTTGGCAATCTATTCAAAGATGCGGGATACAGCACAGCTATCGCTGGAAAATGGCAACTTGGGGGCGATGGCGAAACCATAAAAAGCCTTGGTTTTGATGAATACTGTGTGAATAATATAGGTAAACCGAAGGATCTAATCAGGGAAGCGAACGGACGCTACGCGTTTCCACTCATGTATCAAAATGGACGTTTTCTCGAGGATGACGAGGTTCGTAATAAGTATGGTCCGGACATAATCTTAGATTTTGTCTGTGACTTCATTGATAAGAAAAAGAATAAACCTTTCTTTATTTATTACCCGATGATTCTCGTGCACTCACCCTTTGTGCCTACCCCACACAGAAAAGATTGGTTACAGACAGAAGAAAAAGACCCAAAATATTTTTCTGATATGGTAGAATATACCGACGAAATAGTAGGTAGGCTTTTAAACCATCTCGGAGAAAGAGATTTGCTAGCAAATACGCTAATAATCTTTACCGCCGACAATGGAACACACCGAAGTATCACAACCAGCATGAGCTCCGGGGAGAAAATTACAGGAGAAAAAGGTATGTTAACGGATGCTGGTTTAAGAGTTCCTCTAATCGCTTCTTATCAGGGAAAAAGCCCGAGTAGAGAATTAGATGATTTGATAGATTTTTCAGATATTCTTCCGACCATTCTGCAAGCCGCAAATATTAAGTCTTCAGAGGGGTTTGTAATGGACGGTCGTAGTTTTTATCCCCAAATTATTGGTGGAAAAGGAAGTCCAAGAAAGTGGGCTTTCTGTCATTACGATCCGGAAACCTGGTTTTCAGATTTTAATGATCATGCAGGCCGTGTCTTAATGATGGATGGTTATCGAATGTACAACGATGGCAGACTCTTTAGTATGGATGATCGATTAAATGAAAACCAATTGCCACAATCGAGCGATGATCAACAACGAGCTGCCATTCGTAATGAGATGGAAGCTGTTATCGCGACCTTTCCTGATTATGATTTCGACAAGAAAATAGAAGAGATGAAGGAAATCAGAAAAAAAATAAAAGCTAATCAGCCCTAGAAAAACACCAAGTTTAAGCAAGGCCTATTATTTACATTCATGACGACCGTGCTTTTCACGGAATAAGTGGCGAATCTTCTTTGTGTGGAATCAGGATTCGACCAAATGGTTGTTCTTTTTTAATTAGAATTCAAGAACCAAGTTTTCAAATAGCTTTCAGTCAGCTTTGACTCTCAAACAGCAACATCTTTAGGACGCATTGATTCCAGGAAAATTTTTACTTTGTGTCAGCGATTCGGAATTGGTGTAATTGCGGGATGTTTAAGTACATTACCGTTTCGATTTGTTCATGCTTCTTTAGTCTAACTAGTTTTGCGCAAGTATGCGCCCATCGCGGAGATGTTGAAGTAGCTCCCGAAAACACCATCCCTGCTTTCCTGTCTGCAGTCGGAAAAGGAGCGCAACAAATTGAATTCGATGTTGCCCTTACAAAAGATGGAAAACTCGTCGTTATGCACGACTCTACTGTCGACCGAACCACCAATGGGAAAGGTAGAGTGTCTGACCTTACCTTTGACGAAATCCGCTTGCTCGATGCAGGCTCTTGGTTCGATCCAAAATTTAAAGGAACCCAAGTACCTACTCTGCACGAGGCCTTAAATTCAATACCTAAATCTATTTATTGTAATGTTCACTTAAAAGGTGGGGATGAGCTTGCTCAAAAATCAGCAAAAGTTATCGCGGAAACAGGCCGCCTAGACACCGCATTTATAGCTTGCTCACTTCAGTCGATAACCGCAGCTCGTAAAGTCATCCCAAAAATTAAAACATGCAATATGACCCGCCAAGCTGGAGACCGACTGGCATATATACGCGAAACTATTGTTAAAAAATGTGAGTTTATTCAACTTCACCAAAATGATGGATACAAAAACATAGAAGCCCAAGTCAGGCAGCTGCACGACGCTGGTGTCACGGTTAATTGGTTCGGAGCAAACGACCCAGATCTCGTTAAAACCCTTCACAAAGCTGGAATAGATTATATACTCACCGACAAATTAGATATGGGAATGAAAATTACTAAAAAGTTTTAATTACTGCTTAATTTTTCTCACCGATATTCGTAGGCTCAACCTCCTGAGCTTCCTCACCCAATCAATATGCTCACAAACACATGCAGTCGATGCAACGTGGAAATAATTAATGAAGATAACCGATCAGAATTTCCTAAAAAGCGATGCTTACCTCAGGCTATTCTTCATGAAAACCCTTCCTGAGGGTCTTGTTTGCACTTACTCTTTTTTCCATCCCAATAAAGTCTAGATCCAGAACCATAGCTTCTTGAAACTAAATGGTAACACCACATTAAAGTTGATTTGAAAAAGATGATGGTTCGTCCGGCCGCCGCATCTCCTATTTACGCAAGGCCTCCATCGATCTCGTTGGAATCCTCATGCCACCGAGACTGCATCTATTCTGGAACGTCACAGAAAACCAAATACCGGCCTAACGCATTCCAAGCACAGCCCTCATATCACAATCGAATAGATTTATTTATGACCGACTCACTGGAGTATGGTAATTTATACATCTCAAAGCGATGATCTAGTGGAACAATTACTTTTTCAGGATATCGCGTTGGAATAGCTCCAGTCCAATCCCTTTTAATCGCCGAATAACCTACTATTGTGTTCGTAGCTAAACCCGGGAATTTACATTTCTAAAAAATCCGTTATGGAGTAGCAATTTTCTTTCTCGGGGTTGAAAGATTTGCAGTCATCCGATAGGGTACAATTTAGCTTGGCTTGTACCTTAAATGGATTACCGGACTGAAAAAGACACCATGGGATCAGTAAATGTCCCCGCAGAGAAATATTGGGGGGCCCAGACACAGCGCTCTATATTAAACTTTCCAATCGGCCGAGCCGCCTCGATGCCTATCGAGATTATTAAAGCCTTTGGAATTTTAAAAAAAGCAGCCGCCCGAGTCAACTGCTCTCTCGGAGCACTGTCGCCCGAAAAAGCTTCATTGATTACCAGAGCCTGCGACGAGATCATCGCAGGCAAGCTCAACGATCATTTCCCTCTCGTCGTCTGGCAAACAGGCTCTGGTACACAATCGAACATGAATTGTAATGAGGTCGTCGCAAACCGCTGTCATGTACTTGATGGTAATAAACTCGGGAAAGGGCAACCAGTGATACACCCAAACGACGACGTCAATAAATCCCAGTCGTCCAATGATACCTTTCCTACCGCGATGCACATCGCAGCTTACGCAAAACTCGTCGAATTCACAATCCCCAAGATTGAAAGTCTAAAGGAATCTCTTCACGCAAAATCCAAGGAAATGTGCAAAATCGTGAAGATAGGGCGTACCCACTGGATGGATGCTACACCATTGACTCTCGGTCAGGAATTTTCCGGCTATGTTTCTCAACTGGCATACGGACTCCGTTCTCTAAGAAGTACATTACCGCATCTTTCTGAACTTGCTCTTGGCGGAACGGCCGTAGGCACCGGACTAAATACTCCATCTGGCTATTCAGACCAAGTCGCCGAAGTGATCTCAGACTTCACTGGCCTACCTTTTGTCACTGCCCCCAATAAGTTCGAAGCCTTAGCTGCTCATGACGCAATTGTGGAATCGCATGCCGCACTCAAGCAGATCGCTGTCAGCCTCCACAAAATCGCCAATGACATACGCATGCTCGCATCCGGTCCCCGTTCTGGAATCGGCGAGATTTCCATCCCAGCCAATGAACCTGGCTCCTCGATCATGCCCGGCAAAGTCAATCCAACCCAAGTCGAAGCCCTCACCATGGTCTGTGCTCAAGTAATAGGGAACGATGCAACCATAACCTTTGCAGGAGCAAGTGGACATTTCGAGCTCAATGTCTACAAACCTGTCATGATAAACGCCTTTCTGGAATCGGCCAATCTAATTGGTGGTGCCTGCCATGCGTTCAATCACCACTGCGTCGTCGGCATCGAACCAAACCACCCTCGCATTCAAGAGCATCTCCAGAATTCCCTCATGCTCGTGACTGCTCTAAATCCGCATATTGGATACGAAAATGCCACTAAGATTGCCAAGAAAGCCCATACAGAAAAAACGACCCTCAAAGAAGCCGCCATCGAACTGGAACTAGTCACCGCCGAGGAATTCGACCAGTGGGTCGATCCCTCCAAAATGATTGGTCACGAAACAAGTCAGTAGAGCATGGACAATACTCTATCCAATCCACTCGACCTCCGAGGGCTGACGCCAAGCGAAGCCAAGAACAGCCTAGAAAGTCGCTCCGCGACCGTCGATCCAGGCGGTTCTTTTTGGGTTCTCTGCGACCATGATCCAATCGAGCTCGATCAGGACTTTATAGAACTCGGCTTCATAGCCCAGGCTTTCATATTTCCGCCCGAAGGCTACCGTATTCATCTAGGACGTATTTAAAATTAGAATTCTTTATTACCGTAACCAATTATTATATACAAAAGTAATTTAGCCGAATATGTATTTAAGCCAATCCTCAAAACAGAGCGTTATGGCTGACACTCTCATAACCAAAAGCGGTAAACTTCTGGGAAACGGAACGCCCAGGGGCCTGAAAGCTTCATTGCAAGCAAGCTCGCAAGACCTCTCCACTACTGAGCAAATCCGAAGCCCTAACAACCCGCAATGTGTCAATTCCCTAGCCGCTGCTCTTCTAAATCATGGCAAAAATACTGAAAGTCTAGGAACCGAGGACTCTAAAGCTCTGGCTAAAAACGATTTCTTTAAAGCCAGAGATAAGTTGAGAACAATGAAGCATTTGGACCACAGATTGCCGAGCGGCAATCTCGCCATATCCTCACTCAGCCTGTCAGTGCTATCGCTGGACGAAGGTAAAATCGAAAAGGCAAACAAGACCCGCCACAAGCCCCCAGTCTTAAACAAAATGAAATTATCTATAAATCCGTCGCTGGTTTTAAACTTTGTGCCATTCTCATAACATACACCTCCAACAAATTAATTTAAACAACATCCCATCCACGCACCCACAATCATGAAAGAAACATCTAAAACTTTCTACGAAGCAGGTCTATGCTATATTCGTTATTCGTTCACCATGGTGCTCTTAGGAGCGTTCATGTTTTCACCGCATGCGGCTGTTCAAGCTTCCGGAGAGCCTGATATGAACCTCGTCGCCAATTTCAGCGAGCACTTCGACACCTTCGAAACAGAACTCACCAAGATGTGTCTAGCGACCGACAGGATCGTCAAGGCCTACGCCAACGGCGAATCTATCGAAGATGCGTCCAAAGCTTGGGTAGACACGTGGGAATCTGTCGGCGTCCACGGAGTAATCGAAGTCAAAGCCCCTTACCTCTATCCTCCAGTCTGGATCGGCTTCTACGGCATGAAAGGCGTAGCCGATAAAAAGGGTTCAGCCGAAGAGATGTACGCAGTAGGAGAAAATACGAAAGCCGCCCTCTGGCAAGGTATGGGCGGACTCCGATTCCTTGCAAACGCCACAATAAGCGAAACCGAATCGCACCACGACCATGGCCACGACGATCAACAACAAGACGCCAACTATGGCGGAGTCGATCCAGACGAAGAGCCCATCGAAGCCATACTCGCCAACCTCGAAGCAGCAGTAGACGCCTACGCCCACAACGAAGTAGAAAAGGCCAGCAAAATAGTCTATGTTACATACATGGAAATTTTTGAGCACCTCGAAGGCGACCTCATCGAGGCCGACGCCGATCTCGTTACAACCATCGAGCTAGAATTCAATGCTGGCCTGCCGCTTATCTTTAAGAACGGAGGCTCAGTTGCAGACGCTAGGGCCAAATTAGCGGAAATGACCAAAAGTCTAAACAAGGCCAAGAAACTCCTCTCTAAAATTCAATCCCAGCGATCTTCAGTATTTTAATAGTGGATCGCAGAACCTATTGTACAACCCTAGCTGCCATCGGGATACTAGGCCCTAAAAGACTCCTCGCCTCAACAGCAAACAGTCCCCTCGCAGCCGAATCAGTAGAACATCTTCCCAAAATACAAGGAGCTATCACGCTCTATCTTGGTCGCGGTGAAGGAGGTCTCTACGAGGACATTCTCAAGGCCATCAAAGAACGCAATCCGAACCTGGAGCTGAAGATTCGTCGTGGCCCGTCCTCCGCCTTGGCTAACACCATCGTCGCCGAAGCACGGGCAGGCGTGCAACGAGCCGATCTCTTTTGGGCGATCGATAGCGGATCCATCGGCCACGTACTCAGGAATGCAGTAGCCAAACCCCTCCCACCTAGTATTCGCGACATGTTGGAGCCCGAATTCCGTCGCGAAGCCTGGACTCCCATCTCTGGACGTATCCGTACCCTTACTTTCAATACAGATCGTATTACACGCGGAGCCATACCCAAATCCATTCTCGATCTTCCTCATCGCGACCTAAAAATAGGCTGGGCACCCACGTACGCCGCATTCCAATCCTTCGTTACCGCCTTTCGTCTTCTCGAAGGCGAGAAGACTACCGAAGATTGGTTAAAAGCTATGCGCTCAAAAGCCCGAGCTTTGGCTGGCGAGTTAAACGTAGTCATGGCCGTAGCCAGCGGCGATCTTGATATAGGCCTAGCAAACCACTACTACACACTACGTTTAAAAAAGGGTCGACCAGAGGTGCCACTTGACCTCGCATTCACCAACAACGATGCCGGCTGCCTACTAAACGTATCCGGAGTAATAATCATGCAAAATAAACCCGAGACAGAACTCTTTCTTCGCTACCTGCTAACCAAAGAAGTACAGAGCTACCTAGCTAGAGAAGCCTATGAAATCCCGCTCGTAACCGGAATTCAACCACCAAAGGGATTACCAGAAATCGCTCGGGTCAATCCGCCCAAAGTCGACCTCGATAAACTCGCCGATCTAAAACCCACCCTTACCCTTCTGCGCAAAACTGAAGTATTGTAAAAACTAGGTTCGCCAGACAGAGGATCGCATTTCACTCAACAAACCATGCAACGATACTCATTCGCAAAACGCTGGCGGCTACACGTGCCGATTGCTACCATCGTTCTACTCGCCCTCTCACCCATCGTCGTACTCATCGCTCTAGCGACACAAGAACCTTTGGAGTTCGGATCGCGAAATTGGCGAATCTTAGGCAACACCGTCGGTCTCACTGCTCTCACCGTCCTCGGAGCTGTCGCGATTGGCGCCCCTCTCGCCTTCGCCACGACCTGCTTGAAGCTACGCAGAGCAGGCTTAGTTTTGGCAATGCTTGTTTTCCCTCTAGCCGTGCCCAGCTATATTGGTGCCTTCGCCTACTTCGCAGCCACCGGCCCAGGCGGGGAGATCGAAATCCTCTTCGGAATCGCTCCGCCCGAAGTCCGCGGTCTCTTCGGCACCGCATGGGTTATGACCCTCTACACCTTTCCCTTTGTCGTGCTTTCAGTACGAGCCTCCCTGCTGCGGCTCGACGCAGGTCTCGTGGAATCCGGACGAACTCTCGGACTCACTCCCTTAGGAACCCTATTACACGTAATTTTTCCCCGTATACGTGGAGGAATCTCTTCAGGGGCCCTGCTCGTAGCCCTCTACACCCTCTCCGACTTCGCAACTCCCGCCATCCTCGGCTTCGACACTTTCACCCGTGCCATATATGTCGAGTACAACGCTTTTGGACTTTCCAGAGCCGCATGGCTTTCTCTCCAGCTTTTGCTTCTCGTACTCGTCGTCCTCACCTTCGAATCACGAGCGAAAACCGTTCGAGAAAACCCAGGCCGCACCCTCCGCTGGAATCCAATTCCTACTACGAAAATTTGTATTTATATTTCAACTACATTAGTCTGGATCTCATCTGTTGGACTCCCCTTCGTTTTGTTTTTCGTCTGGATCAAACGCGAAGGCGTTCGAAGTTTTGAACCCAGCATCCTCCTTCACTCAGTGGTGCCCGCAGCTCTCGCCGCGTTTTGTGCCGTGATCGTCGCCCTACCCCTAGCTCAAGCTGCTTCCTACGGAGGAAGGACCGAAAACTGGATGCTCCACCTCACCTCGTTCGGCTTTGGCATACCCGGAATCGTCATGGGCACCGCACTCGTCTATGTCGGGCTGCACTTGCCCTGGATGTATCAGACGACCGCCATGCTAGTTCTCGGATACGTACTTCGCTTCCTGCCCCTAGCAACTGGATCCCTCCGAGAAGGCCTAAACCGCCTCGAGAATAGTCTTAGTGCTGCCGCTCGAAGCCTTGGAGCCTCGCCCTTCGAAACGTTTAGACGCGTAAAGCTCCCACTCATCATGCCGGCCGCCCTTAGCGGAGCCGCTCTGATCTTCCTAGAAGCCATGCGAGAGCTACCCCTAACCCTTCTTTTGCGACCTACCGGAATGGAAACACTCACCACACGCCTCTGGCAAGTGTACGAAGCGGGTTACTTCGGCGACGCCGCCATCCCAGGACTACTCCTAATATTAACCTCATTCATGGCTATGCTCCTCTTTATTCGCACAGAGCGATTGCTTCGGCTTGCACCAGAGGCCGAAACCTAGAAAGCGTCCCCTACTTAAATGCTCTCAATTGAAACTCTTAACATTCACTACGGAGATGCACATGTAGTGCGTAACTTGACCCTCCACATAGCCAAGGGAGAGATTCTCGCCTTAGTTGGTCCAACAGGCTGCGGTAAAAGCAGTGCTCTCCGAGCCATCGCGGGTCTCTTGGAACCGAGCAAAGGAGAAATACGTATCGACGGCCAAGCCACAACCAATGACAATTTTGTCCCACCGGAGAAACGCAGTGCCGGAATGGTCTTCCAGGACTTCGCTCTCTTCCCTCACCTCAATGTCGAAGAAAACGTCGGCTTTAGAGTAAGCGAAAGCAGCCAAGTCGACCTATGGCTCTCCAATCTTGGCCTGAAAGCATTTCGCGAAGCAATGCCTGAAACCCTCTCGGGAGGGCAAAAGCAGCGCGTCGCACTCGCCCGCTCCCTCGCTCACCAACCCAAACTCTTGCTGCTAGACGAACCCCTTTCCAACCTCGACGCTGCTTTAAAGATCGATCTTCGCCTCCAAATTCGCCACGCCATCAAAAAAGCAGGCGTCACCGCAATATGGGTAACTCACGACCAGAACGAAGCCATGGCCATCAGCGACCGCGTTGCAGTCATGAGAGAGGGCCGTATCGTACAGGTAGATACACCTGAGAAATGCTATGAAGCTCCCAACAGTCGCTTCGTGGCCAAGTTTTTCGGCGATGGAAGTTTCCTCAAAGGCATAGCCAGCGAGACCGGTACAGAAACCGCAATCGGCTTACACCCCTTTGTTCATACAAACGGGGCTTTCCCACCTTCTGCCAATTCTGTTTCTCAAGTTGAAGTTCTCATCCGCCCACACGATGTTGACCTTATCGAAGAGACCCCCGGCAACGCAACCGTGCAAACGCAAGCCTATGAAGGCGAAACCCGGCACTATCGAGTGCAACTCGACTCCGGCGAAACCTTGGAAGCCCGCCTTAGCCATGAACACCGCATTCAGCCTGAAACTCGCGTCCGCGCCGTCGTCAAATCCCGACACCCGCTAGTAGCTTTTCAGCTACAAAAGAACCAGCCTTCAACCTAAGAGATTTCTCTAAAACTTGTATTTTTATTTGGCTATTATTTTAATCGTCGATTAGGCCAAAATAAATCTTTTTGGAACACACTATTTCCGTCAGATGATGGAAACGTGTCTTCTAATCCGATAATATAGCAGAAATGGAGAACAGAATTGCCAGCGAAGGCATCGATTTATGGCCATTAGGATTTCATCCAGCCGCCTGGTGCTGGTAATTCTTGGGCGGTTTTCGTACTTTTCCGATTCTTGCAATAGTACCCCTAATATATACTTAGGCACGCCTCGAGCTCTTGAGCTCTCCATTCCACTCCACCACACTATCTCGGAACCAACTATTTTTCAAAATCGTCGGAGTCTGAATAACAGTCTCGGTTCTCGCCTTGGCAAGCACCCTCTTTTCGCTACTTGCTTTCAATTAATCAAAACCACGGTGGGGTTTCAAAAATCGACTTATTTTTGTATCCCTTATTTTTATTCAACTAGACCAAGAAAAGATAGTCTAAACAATGTGGGACTCCTAGTTACACCTAACTAAGATGTGTTCTCACTATACAAATTAAATCTTTCTGCAGAAAATAGCTAACTACACTCCCATCATCTCTGGGTTTTTTTGACAGAACAAATCCAACATTTTAATAGATTCTTCAATCTCTTCATCGGTCATCTGCGTGCGAAGCTTTGCGAGTATGTCTTTGACACCATCTACCTTTTTCGATGACGCATATAGAGCCCAAACAAATGCCAGAATTCTATGTCGGTCGGGATCTTTTCCCGCAAGATATATCTGTGCTAGGTAAAGAGCTGAAATACCGTCGCCTTTCTGAGCAGCCAGAGTTAACCAATGCATAGCTCTCTTGATATCTCTTTCCAAACCCCAACCATCTTGATAGATCAAACCTAGTGCGCGCATTGAATCTAAATCCCCTTTCCCTGCCGCAACGCGGTACTTATTTATGTCCGAAAGCGATGGTAGCTCTTCATGACCAAAATCAGCAGAGCAACATGAATCTTCCAACAATCGACACGATTCAGCAACTGAAGACTCAATCGAAGCGGAAATACAGCAATTTTCACCGAGAGCATTGCAAGTGAAGCCTCCAACTAACGCAATTATCCAAGGTCCTTTCATACGATTCAAATGCTCAAACATAAAATAATCCAGTAAGCAAAACTATGTTACACCTTACTCGTTGGACTTTTGATTCAAACTGCCTCTCGTGAACCTATTGGAATCTAAACTGGAAACTAATTTACCTGATATACAAAACACGAGCACTCGGTGACAGCTCTGAACGAAACATTGACACAACTCGCATCGTCTAAAACTCGTCCAATTCAGCCGTATCGAGGTCGTAGATGTCAGCTAGTCGCTACAGTATTTTGTCATTTTTCGCGTCCTCGTAGTATCTGTCTGGGTCGCGATTCCAACGGCGAATAGCTGTACTTGACCAAAAATAAATCTTTTCACCGTCGTGTTCAATACTAGGGCTGTTAGGGTTTACTATTCGGTCTTTGTAAACTGGGCAAAACCGTTGCTTTAATAGCTTCACCTTGTCAACACCGAGTTCTTTTTGCTCATCTTCCGAAAACTTTTTTCGCAAACTCGGTGACGCTTTGATATAATAGGCTGTATTCTCCTCAAATCTTCTCACGCAATTTCCACAACAAAACGTTATCGTCTTGCCCAAAATGACCACGCTCTCGTCGCGATCAAGCTCGTCGCCCAACATTAACGAACAAGTTTCTTCGCCTTTTAAACCAGAAAATATGGTTAAGATCACGGGCAATGAGAGTAATATTCTAGTATTCATACCGTATTATCGGGACAACTCCCAAAATTCGCAAGAATTAATAGCAGTTTGCCGCTGTCTTTCCTAACAGCCTTTACCTCTTTGCCCATTCTAGCTCCCAAGCGATCTCTTCAAAAAGTCCCAAAAACGCTAGAGCTCAGATTTGGGAAGAAACCTTGGGAATGGCATTATTTGTTGATCACGGAAGCAATCGGTAGGCTCGTCTGGTTTTTGGCTAGAGAGCTCCACAAAGCACCCGGCGAGTGCCGTAGTCTTTTTAATTGCTTCACATATTAATTGGCCGCCTCTTGCAGCGTTAGTTCTCGTTCTCCCCCAAAATTTGCACCTTCAGAATCTTCAAAGCAGCTTTCGCATCAACGTTCTGGCTTGCCGTCAAACGGGTACTGTCGGCGCCGTGTTTGTTTCATGTCCATGGAGCCCTCTAATTTCAGCATTATCTCTGGATTCCAACGTAAATTCTGGCTTCCATCTTTTGCCTGTCTTGGACAAAATTGGTGGAACATTCACAACCCACTTGCCATCCCTGTTTTTGCGGGCTTTAAGTGAGCCCTTCGTTGATATCACAGCCCTTTACTTCCCTTGAGACGGGTCCTACCGGGTCAAACCGCGATCAGATAAAGTAAAATGAAAAAATAAATAAATCCATATATATCATTAATAAAAAACAACTTATCGAACATCTGTAGAAAATAAAAATAATCGAAACAATGTCTTAATTTCATGGTCAATCGCAACTCACTAGATACAACTCAATGAAACGACCGAAAACCCTCCAAAATTCTCAAGGTGACGAACCAATATGAGCAACTGGGCTGAACGAATTAGAAACGAAGTTGGAACCGCTGTAATTGGACAGGAGACTGTGATCGAGCGGATGCTCGTTGCTCTTCTCGCAAATGGGCATGTCTTGCTAGAAGGCATGCCAGGACTTGCCAAGACCCTTCTTATCAAAAGCCTTGGGACCGCCCTTGGCATGCAGTTTGAGCGAATACAGTTCACCCCCGATCTCCTGCCAAGCGACGTTTTGGGAACGATGATCTTCCAGCCAAAGGACGGACAATTCGTTCCGCACCGTGGCCCTGTCTTCGCTAACATGCTGTTAGCAGATGAGATCAACCGCGCCCCCGCTAAAGTTCAGAGTGCCCTCCTTGAGGCGATGCAGGAAAAGCAAGTGACTATCGGAGGAGAGTCACAGGACCTTCCCAACCCCTTTTTTGTAATGGCCACTCAGAATCCGGTTGAGCAGGAGGGCACCTACCCGCTCCCCGAAGCGCAACGAGACCGATTCCTTTTTAAGCTGATCGTCGGCTATCCGGAACAGGAGGAAGAGTTTGAAATGATGAAACGCTGGGGACAAGTAACTCATCAGCCTGAACTGAAGGCTGTATCGAGTGGTGAGGAGCTGCTGGAGATTCGTGAAGAAGTGGATAAGATCCATGTGTCGGAGGAAATACAGTCTTATATTCTAAAGTTGGTACGAGCGACACGGAGAATGGCAGCGGGCGAAAACCCGGAACACAAATATCTTTCCTATGGAGCGTCCCCAAGAGCATCATTGAGTTTGTTCCAAGCCGGTCGTGCTCTTGCTTGGCTACGTGGGCAGGATCACGTGTCTCCGTCGATTATCAAAGACGTGTTCCTCGACGCCATGCGACACAGAGTTGGATTGACCTACGAAGCAGAGGCAGAGGAAATCACTCCCGACGACGCCCTCAAGATTGTCCTAGATAGAACTCCACTGCCTACTAATTCGTACGCGTAAGCTTCTCGAAAAATGAGCCAGACAGAGAGCCAAATTTCGGATAACTTAGAAAGCCTGTCCTCTTCGATCGAAATGCTGCGGAAACTTGAGTGGCGGGTGCGGCATGCCGTAGCGAGCGTATTGAGCGGCGAATACAAATCCTCTTTCCGAGGAAAGGGCATGGAGTTTGATCAGGTCGTCAAATACGATTACGGGGATGATGTCCGGGACATTGACTGGAACGTGACCGCGCGGCTGGGCGAACCCTACCGGAAGAAGTTCGTTGAAGAGCGTGAAGTTACACTAGTACTGCTATTTGAGGATACTCCTTCCCTCCAGTTTGGCTCTGGCAACCGATCCAAACGCGAAGCCCTCTTGGAGCTTTCAAGCCTTTTAATGCTTCTAAGCGCCGTGAATGGTGACCGGGTTTCTCTTTTGTACGCCTCGCCGACTGGCTATGAATTCACGAAGAGCTCGGCGGGTCGCGGCCGAGTGCTAAACACCGCTGCGACTTTGCTGGGAAAGCCGCCACCGGGTGTCCTTGGACCTCAACAGGCGGTAATACCTTGGAGGTATCTCCTGAGAGCGGCACCCCGTCACAGTATTTTTGTTTGGCTAAGCGATTTTCCTGATCATGATCAACCGGAAGGATGGAACGTCATAAAAAAACGCTACCAACCGATTGGATTTAGAATTGAGGACCCATGGGAGCGAGCATTACCCAACCGTGGAGAGCAAACGGTATACGATCCCGTTTCCGGCAGACTTTTTAATCTGAATGGCAAATCCGTGGCTCAGAAAGCAGCCCACGAGAAATGGAATCGTGATCGGGATTCGCATTTTAAAAAGCTGTTTTCAGTCGATTCTGATCGACTTACCTTGCAGGCGGGTGAGGACGCTCTTGATACAGTTGTGAAGCTCTTTCAGAAACGTGCTCTACGATTTGGGCGAGGTTGACTTGGGAAGTTATGGACGAATTTGCATTAGTGGATCCATGGTGGCTTTTAGCTCTGATTGCTCTTCCGGTTATCGCGATATTGCGTAGTCGGCGGGCATCGGCTGCTCTGGTTCTCCCTTTTGCTGGAAATTGGCAGCGCTCTGTTTTTGCAGGAGGCTCGAAATTGTCCTCATTCTTCGGATTCGCAGGGGCTGCTTTAATTGTCCTATCGCTGGCCCGCCCCCAGGTTCTCGATTTCAAACGGCAGACCAAAAGTAAAGGCTACGACATCATGCTGGTATTAGACCTTTCAAGTTCGATGCTGTATGAAGACTACAAGGACGGTTTGAAGAATATCAACCGCCTGCAAGCAGTTAAACCGGTTTTAAGCGCATTCATCAATAAACGCGACAACGATCGCATAGGTCTCGTCGCTTTTGCAGGACAGGCGTACACCGTGGCTCCGCTCACGTTTGACCATGACTGGCTTTCGAGTCAGACGAGTCGTCTAGCTATTGGCTTGATAGAAGATGGAACTGCTATTGGAGACGGAATAGGTGTTGCACTAACTAGGCTGCAAGAGGGAACCAAAGAACGTTCCGGAGACCGTGAAGGCGCTTTCATCATTCTCCTTACAGATGGAGCCAATACCGCGGGTTCTATCGAGCCAATTGCGGCGGCGGAATTAGCTGAAGAAAACGGCATTCGCGTTTACACAATAGGGGCCGGAAGGGATGGAATCGTCTCCATGCCTCGCCTTAATGCCAAGGGAGAGCGAATCGGAACGGTTCGCGTGCCCTCTCAAACCGACGAACCAACCTTGAAGGAAATCTCCAGAATTACTCTCGGAGAATTTTATCGTGCCGATAATTCTAATACAATTGAGGACGCTTTCGATTCTATAGACAAAAACAGTAAGATTGAGTTTGAGTCACATCAGTACAGTGTTACCACCGAGCTTTTTCCCTATTTCTCGATCGCAGCAGGCGTCATGCTTTTTGGATCGCTAGCGATTGGGGCGATGAATCGGAAGGAGGTCCTAAGTTGACTTTTGGACAAGAGCTATACCTTTTTGCACTAGTGATTCCCGTCCTAGGGATACTAACTACTATCGTATTCAGAAAGAGGATTGTTTCACTATCTAGTCGCTCTAAGGTTAAACGAGTTAAGGCCACTTTCGCAGGTGTTTCCGAGATTAAATCCGGTCTGAACCAACCATCCAAATGGCTCTTTCTCATTGGAATGGTTTTCGTTATAATCGCACTAGCCCGGCCCCAATGGGGTGAAATACACAAGGAGGTTTTCAAGCGCTCCCGCGAGGTGATAATTGCTATGGATTTGTCCAAGAGCATGCTAGCTGAAGACATTAAACCCAACCGACTTGAAAGAGCTAAACTAGTCGTGGAAAGCTTGCTCGACAACTTGCAGGGAGAAAGCGTCGGCCTGATCGTCTTTGCCGGAACCGCTTTTCTCCAAAGCCCGATGAGTCCCGACTACCAAATACTCCGTGGTTTCCTGAGAGATTTGAACCCCAATTTCATTCCTCAAGGCGGTACCAACTATGGGGCTATGCTGAAGACTACTATCGATTCCTTTCGGCAATCGGACAGCGAGGCCGACCGCTTTCTTATAGTGATCAGCGATGGCGAGAGCCTTAACCAGGACTGGACAGATTATGTAGGCGAACTGAATGAGCAAAATGTGCAGGCTGTCTGTCTCGGGTTTGGCACTCGAGATGGTGGACTCATCCCCGCGGAAGAGGGGGGCTACCATAAGGATCAAGCGGGAGCGGTCGTGCTTACCAAGCTCGAGTCCGCTACCCTTCAATCACTAGCAGATAAAACAGGAGGAGTTTTCCGGGAAGCAAATGTTTGGGTAGACCTTGCTTCGCTCGTTGAGGAGACGGTTAAGCGCGGCAAAACCGGAGAAACCGGAACCACTTCCCAGTCTGTTCACATAGAGAGGTATCAGATATTTTTAGCTCCCGGACTTCTGCTCATCTTGATATCGCTTTATCGAGAATTTCCATTCACAGCTAAACCAAGAGTCGTTCGAACGAGAACTCCCCTTACCCAATGACTTTTAGCACATTAATTATCAGAAATATCTATTCTATATTTATTTCGCTGTCATTCGCTTTAGGGGCTTCGGGGCAAGTTGCCCTGCCCTCGCAAAACACGCCACCTGTCAATCCTCCGGCAGAGGAGAGCAGTCCAACGTTGGGCGAGGTCATTGCTTACATCGCCGAAAAGGAAGCCCTCGAGCCCTCAGACTACGAACAGTTTGCCCAATTGACATTACAACTTGGACAAGCCGCAATGCAACAAGGTCAGGGAATACCGGATCTATCCATCTGGGACGGGATTCATGCAGTTGATGCTGGCCACTCCATCAATCCGCTGCAGACAGACTGGGCAATGCTAAGAGAAGAACTCGAAAAACTCTTGGAAAAGCCGCCCGAAGATCAGCAGCAGAATCAGGAAAACCAAGATCAGGACCAATCAGAGAATTCCAAAGATCCGAATGAATCGGAGGAACCAAATTCTGATTCTGAACAAAACGGGGAGGACTCAGATTCTCAGGAACAACAGAATTCAGATCAACCAAGTGAAGGGAATCAGGAGCCACAAGAAAACGAAAGCAGTCAAGAGCAGTCTCAAACCGGCGAGGAAGAAGGCGAGCAACAACAACAAAGTGAATCTTTAGGCGAGATGGATGAATCTGAAGAAACGCCACAGCTAGACCAACAGCCGAAGGAGGAACAAACTCAAGTCGGAGGAACCGAGCAGCAACTGCCTCCAAGGTCGGCCAAACAGGCCATGACTCTTCAACAACTGGAACAGCTCAAGCAGCAAGACAAGCCCGGGGCCCTGCATATGATGCTGCAGAATGCGGAACGCGATGAAAACGCTCCACCCCCTCAAAAGCTAAAAAAGGATTGGTGATGAACCGCTCATACTTAAAACCCTTCGTAATCGTGCTCTTCGGAGTATTTACTACCGCGTCCACTCTTTTAGCACAAAGCGTCAATTGGACACCCGCTTCTGGGACGCTGCAGCAAGGCAAAGCGAATAGCCTTCAACTCCATTTCGAAGGCTGTGCACCAGACGGAAATGTACATCTTCCTGACGTGCCTGGCGTCAGTTTCACTCAGGTCGGTCAAAGCAGTTCTATGAACATATTTAATTCGAGAGTTGTTCAGAAACTGATTCTCGAATTTCGCGTCTCTCCAACGAGCGAGGGAACAGTCACGATCCCCTCCTTCAGCGTGCGAACTGACAAGGGAAACATAACTGTAGAACCTGCTAGTTTCGAAGTGATTGAAGCGACCCTTGGAAACACCGGCATGAAGCCTGACGATATTTTCAAAAGCGAGCTCAGCGTTACCGATGATTCCATCCACGAAGGAGAAATCTTCACGCTTCGCTACGTACTTGGAGTCCGGCAGGACTTCCAAAATCGATTAAACGACATTTCTTTACCCCAATGGAATCCCGTCGGCGTGGTGACCAAAGGCTTCGAAAGTCATCGATCGACCAATTTCAAGTACCGAAATTTCGACTACTCCGCAGTGCTTTTCGAAACTCCCGCTATGGCCAATCGGAATGGAGAAATTAAACTGCCCAAAGTAAACCAAAATGTATCCATGGTTGTGGGACGCCGGAGGGGATTTATCTTCGATGATCCAGTTGTTGATAACTACAATATTGAATCGGAAACGCTTCAACTAAGCATAAAACCTCTTCCTGCAGGAGAACCTACATCCTTCACGGGTGCGGTGGGTCAGTTCCAGTTTGAATCCAAGGTGATTCCCGAAATCGTGCAGGTTGGAGAACCGGTAACTTGGACCTTGAAACTTAGCGGGACAGGAAACTGGCCCCAAGGATTCGGGCTAAAGCCCCGTAATGTATCCGCAACTTTCAGGTCCATCCAACCGGACGTGAACAAGGAAGTTTCGGAAGACTCGCCTTTCGAAGGAAGTCTTTCTGAGGATATCGTTCTGATTCCCACGAAAGAGGGCGATTTCGAGTTTGGACCAATCGAGTTCAGTTTCTTCAATCCCAAAACCGACCGCTACGAGAGCATAAACATCCCGGCCAAAACGGTCGTGGTAAATCCCATAATTCCCCAAAACGATCTCAATAACTTGAGCAATCCCTCTATAAAACCGACGACCAGCAAACCGCAACCGAGTGATACGCTTCCGTTCGAGATCGACCCAAGTGGAGTGAATCTCTTAACCAAACCCATTAAGTTATTGAGCAGCCCCATCGGACAGTCGGCTCAAGGCTTGATTCCAAAAGGTGGCGTAAAGCTTGGCTATCTCGCTTTTTCTTTCGCGGCCCCCTCCCTTCTCTGGGCTTTGATCGCCTTGATCCGCTCTCTCTCCTTAGACCCAAACAAACAGCGGCGAAGGGCTTTCAAACAGTTAAAACGGACTACAATGGCACTTGACGATGCGGAACCAGCAAAGCGGGAAGCACAACTTGCTTGGAGGGCCGCGGCACGGGAATTCTGGGAAATCGAAATAGAGGAACCTTCTTCCACGGATATTGAAAAAGCCGTTTTTGAAAAATCTGGTATCGAGCAAGCAACGCGATGGAAAACACTCTGGCAGAATTCCGATAAAATGCTATTTGGAAAGCGTGCCCCCTCCTTTAAAGAATGGCAATCAGAGCTTAGAGATCTTCTAAGCCAACTTCGTCAACCTGGAATCTCATTCCGCCGGTTTTTTTCTAGCGGAGCCTGGTTCGCTTCAATCGCTGCGATTGCGGTGCTGGTTCCGACCTTGGATGGCTTATCCAACGAGGGCCTGGACCATTACAACGAAGCCGCCTTTTCGAAAGCCTCGTCCTCTTGGCTTTCGGAGCTAAATTCCAATCCACAAGACTGGACCCTCCGGCACAATTTGGGACTGGCGGCTGCCCAAGAAGAAAAGTGGGGCGAAGCGATCGCTTATTGGACATCTGCATTTCTGCTGGAGACGGATTCGCCCGAACTTAGATGGAACCTAGAAGTAGGCCTCAGCAAAAGCGGCGGGTACTATCCCACTCTCGCTCGACTCGTTAAAGGCGATGGACTCATGGCCTACATTTCAATCTTAACCCCAGCGGAATGGGAGAAAGCAGCTTACATTTCCATGGTTGTCGCGGCACTGGCATTCACCGGTTGGGTCGCCTTCGCCTATTTTGCCCAAATGAAACGAATTCGTTTCACCTTCGCAGCGATAGGCCTCTTTGCTGTCGCTCTTGTTTTTGGATCAAACTGGGCACGAGCTGAGTACGGACTTCTTGCCAATCCGGAAGCCATGGTTGTCATCACTGAAGGCCAGCTCAAAAGCGTGCCGACAGATTTAGAGGTAGAGCAAATTCAATCTCCCTTGCCCGAAGGCTCCGTTTGCCTAGTCACGAAAACGTTTCTAGGCTGGATGAAGGTCGAGCTTCCCAATGGCGAGCAAGGCTGGTCGCGAAAAGAGAACTTTAGCCCTCTCTATGGCAATCTAGGGGACATTCTTTAGTCGCTTACCAATGGAGTCGATATTCAATGAGGAATCTGTTTTCCCAAAAATTCGTGGCTTAGAAAGCTTCCCTCCAAGTCAGCGGTCGAGCATCCCATGAAATCACTTTGGCTCAATAGCCGTTCTCAGATTGGTCCTTTATGGGTCCTTCCGTAGATTATGGAATTTCTTAAGCGAAACTGGTCAACTCTCCTTTTGATAGGCACTATTGCCGCTTACCTAGGCTTGAGTATGGGTACGGATAGATGTCCTCTGTGCGTCGTAACCGATTTTGCCACGGGGGAAATTAGTGATTCGACCGCACCAAGAAAGAATGCCCAAGTAGTGGGAGAACTCGAGCCGATGACTTGGCAGGCCAAGACCATAAGTGGCCTTGAAATCAATAGTGAATCCTGCAAGGGCAAGGTTACGCTCGTCGTTTATTGGGCGACTTGGTGCGCTCCCTGCCGTGAGGAGATCCCTACCCTAATAGCACTGAGAAATGATTTTTCAAAGGACGAAATTGAAATCATAGGTGTCTCGGTAGACGAAGCATACAAGAGTATCGAACATTTCGTTACGACTAACAAGATTAATTACGATATCGTAAAAAACAACGAGAGCTTGGATCAAGCCTTCGGACCCATACGCTATATTCCGACGATTGTAATTCTCGATCAAGGGGGTAAAGTCCATCAACGCCATACAGGCGTGGTCGGGCCCAATATCCTTCGTGGGCAAGTCCACTTGCTACTGGAAAAGAAGCCCTAACTTCGTTCCCTCGAAACGTTATTATCGAGCCATGCTCCCGCTCCACCACTCGCTGGCTTGTCTAGGATCGTTCGCAGTTTCCGGCTCAATTCACTGGTTTGCTCTATCCGACTCGCATTGTTCAGGCAATCGCGCAGTTCGTCAGCTAAAACTCTCGCCTTTGCAGCTCTTTGGATGAACTCAGGATAAAATGCCCTGTGCAAGAGTATATTCGCAATTCCGATATAGGGAATCTTAAGCACCATTTTCCCAAATAGATAGGTGAGCGGGTGGACGCGATATACAACTGCTCCCGGTATTCCTGATAAGGCACAGTTTAGGGACATCGTTCCTGAACTTGTTAGAACGGAGCTCGCTTTTACCACCGTACTGTTTGGCACGAGCTCGATTCGCTCTTTCAAATCGCCAAATTGACTTAGTATGGATTCTAATAATTCTTTAAGTGTATCGCTCGCGTAAATACATTTCGCAGTAGCATCATTTTGATCCCTGAGCAATTCCCCAAACGCCTGAAACATGACCGGAGCGATTCTCCCGATTGCTCCAGACCTACTTCCAGGTAATAATAAAATGTCGCCATCGGCATCATAGGTAGTGGGAAGTTGGTAGTTCTCTGCAAGAAACGGATGGCCCACAAAAGTTGTCTCTAGTTCTGTGTCTTCGAAGGCTTCAACTTCAAACGGAAAGATCACTCCCAGCGAATCAATTAGCCTTGCCATTTCAAATCTGCGCTTGGCCTTCCATGCCCAAACTTGCGGGCTTATGTAGTAGAGCAGTCGAATGTCCCCTCCGGACTTTGCGGTAACACCATGCTCCGCCAACTTTTTTGCTAACCTGAGATTCAGCCCAGGATAGTCGATAAAGCAAACCGCACTCGGGCGATACTTTAAGATCCATTTCACAATCTCATCGTGCAACTTTTTCAGCTCGTTGTAGTGCTTCAGCACTTCAAAGATTCCGACAATGGCGTAGGGCATCATGTCGCAGATCAACTGTGCTCCAGTGCTTCTCAAGTTTGCGCCTCCCAGTGCGGCAACTTTCAGTTTCGGATTCCTCTTCAGTGCTGCACTTACCATCCTTGCTGCATGCTCGTCGCCAGAATGCTCTCCCGCAACAATGAGCACATCCACATTGCTGCAAGTAGGCGCCGGTAATGGAAATGTGGATGAAACTAACGGGTCTGTGGGCATGTAGATATCGGCCTAATACATCGTCTTGCTGATTTGACTCGTAATCTGAATCGCTAGGTCAAGTGCGGTTTTACCCAATTCACCACCCACCTTTGGATCCTTTCGGTTTTTCACGCTTTCAACGAAAGATGTCAGTTCCAACCTTAGTGGCTCACCCTTTTCAATGGGCACTTCGTTCTTGCTTAGACCCTCCAACCCTACCGTCACGTGGTGGCCAGCTTGATTCATAAAATCAAGAGACAGGTAGCCGGTTGACTGAAATAAGCGAATCTCTCGAACTTTTTTGGGGCTTACGCGACTTACATTCAAATTAGCCACGCAACCATTCGCGAACTCTACCCTGGCATTGGCAATGTCCTCGGTCTTCGAAAGCACGCTTACGCCAACACTTCTCACATCCACAGGTTCCGAGCCTACCAGTTGCAGAACCACCCCGATATCATGTATCATTAGATCCAATACAACTCCCACTTCGGTTCCTCTTGGCTGATAGGGAGCTAATCGCTCCACCGTAATGTATTTGGGGTTTGTGACCACCTCTTCGAGGTAGCTCATAACTGGATTGAAGTGTTCGATATGCCCCACTTGAACAAGAGCATTTGCTACATTTGCCTCGGCAAGAATCTCAGTCGCCTGCTCGACTGTTTCACAGATCGGCTTTTCGATTAGAAGATGACATCCCTCCTTTAACAAGGGTAAAGCCACTTCGTGATGTTTGTCCGTTGGCACAGCGACACTGATAGCGTCACAGGTTTCCGCTAATTCTTCGATCGTGGAGAACACCGGGCATTGATGCCGCTCGCTGATCTCTCTAGCTCGGTCAGCATTGCTTTCAAAAACCCCAGCCAATACAGCACCCTCAAGCTCGCTGTAAATCCGAGCGTGATGTTGGCCCAAATAGCCCACGCCGATCACTCCGCACTTCAATAAATCCTCTTTCATTCGATGTCATTCAATCTATCATTTGGCAGACTTTTTCTCTAGTATCCCCTTTCTCAATATCCAAGACCGACCCATGCGGGCGGCGTATTTACCACTATGAGTTACTAGGATCAGACTGACTTGTTTTTCATCGCATAGCTCTTGCAACATGTCCATGATCGAATCCCCAGTAGCTTCGTCTAGGTTTCCAGTAGGTTCATCGGCCAGGAGAACTTTGGGATCGGAAATCATTGCCCTGGCGATTGCCACGCGCTGCCTTTCGCCCCCCGACAAAGTAGATGGCAGACTCGACATACGTGAGCCCAGCCCCACTCGCTCCAAAAGAGACCTTGATCGCTCGGCTAGATTGTCGGTATTTCCCGAGATCCGACCACCTAGTATGACATTCTCGAGAGCACGGATTTCCGGAACCAAATAGTAAGACTGGAACACCATGCCGATTAGCGACGAGCGCTTGATCGCAAGGACTGGATATGAGTCTCTGGATATTTCTTCTGAATTCCAGAAAATTTTGCCTTCATCCGCCTGATCCAGTCCCGCCATGAGATTAAGAAGAGTGGACTTCCCGCAGCCAGATTCACCTTGAATACTTGCGGTATCTCCCTCTTTGATACAGATATCGACCCCTCTTAAGACTTCGATGTACTCGTCACCGCTCTTGAAGCGACGCACCAAGTTCTTCGTCTCTATCAACGTGCTACTCACTTCGCAATGCCTCCACTGTGTTCATTTTGCTGGCCTTGTAGGCAGGGACGAGCCCCGCCAGAGTTGCTATCAAAATCGATAGCAGGGAGATGACGATTAGGTCTCCTGACTGAACCCGAGCAGGCAAGTAAGCAAATCCGTAAATCTGGTTCATCGAATCTGATACGCTCATTAGGGATGAAAGGGTCGACGTGATATCATCTCTAAAATAGAGCAGTGTCCTTCCAAGCCCGATGCCAAGTAGTGTTCCTGCAACACCAATAATCATTCCTTGGAGGCAAAAACAGGCGGCTAGCTGTCTTGGGGTAGCCCCCATCGCTGCGAAAAGACCAATCTCCCGAGTTTTCCGTATCACAAAAGTGAGGAGAGACGACATTATGGAAAACGAAGCGACGATAACAATAATGAACAGCAAGAAAAACATCATTCGCTTTTCCAGTTTTATAATGGACAGGTAGTCTCCGTTGGCATCCATCCAGGTTTGAGCGTAGTAGGGTCGACCGAGAGACTCTGCGATTTTCCGACCCTCTTCTTCCGTCTCAAAACCAGGCTTTAACTCGATTCTAATGCCATGAGCTCCTACGCCAAGATTGTAGAGATCCTGCATCAGCCTTAGCGTGCTGATTACCGTATTCTCATCCACTCTTTGCCAACCGGTTTGAAAGATACCCCCAATTCTAACGTGGCGAGGCAAAAGTACATCGCTGCCATCGCTCTCGAGAAGCTTCAACATCATCAAAGGTGTATACATTTCCACTTCATCCCCGACCGAAAGTCCTAACTGACCGGCAAGCCCAGAGGACACCAATATGGAGTCATCGTCGAATTCATCCATGCTTCCATCTAAGAGATAATTTCCGTATTTTCGAACTTCGCGATCCGATCTGACGTCGATCCCTTCCACAATCGGCGCCAGCGGCTTATTCTCATAAAGCATCATAACGATCCCTTGCGCATAGGGAATGGCAGTATCGACGCTCCCCTTTGTTTCAAGAATCTCAGCCAATCCGTCTGGATTGCCCAAAAGACCACCGTTTACGACTCGTATATCGCCAAATGTATCGGAAATTTTACTACGTATTTCGTAGCCGAACCCGTTAAAAACGCTGATAACGACAATTAACGTAGCTACCCCCAAGATAACGCCAGTCAATGACATTAGGGTAAAAACAGGAAAGCGCCTCCCTTGTGGGAAAAGATGCCTCAGAGCGATGTAAAGGTACCAGGGCATCAACTTCGGCCAATAAGCGGATTTCGGCTAAGGTTAGGAGCGCAACTGCGGATACAGAATAACATCTCTTATATTCTCTGCCCCAGTTAGCAAAATAGCAATACGATCAATGCCCATTCCGAGTCCTCCGGCAGGTGGCATACCATACTCGAGTGTCTCCAGAAAATCGTCGTCGATACTCTGAGACTCCTCTCCCGCTTGCTTTTCAAACATTTCGCGCTGCACATCCGGATCGTTTTGCTCAGAATAGGCTGGAGCGATTTCCATTCCGCCTATGCACAGCTCGAAAACGTCGATCGTCGAAGGATCGTCCTTAGTGATCTTCGCCAACGGGCATAGCTCTTTGGGCAAATGGGTGACGAATGTCGGCTGTATCAGCGAAGGCTCAATAAGCTTTCCGAAGACTTCGTTGGACACCTCGTAGTCCTCCCAGTCTGCTTCAACCTCGAGCTTCATCTCGCGGGCGAGTTCGATTTTGGTTTCCTTCGGAAGGTCAAACCAGCCAAGATCCCCTACCTTCTCGCAAACGAGATCCTTGTACTTGGCCTCACGCCATGGACTCATGAAATCAATCACCTCACCATCAGGCATTCTAACTTCCTCTTTTTTAAGAACGTCTTTAACTAAGTATCGGAGCATGCTTTGAATCAACTCCATCATTCCACGATAGTCCGAGTACGCCTGATAAAGCTCCAGCATCGTAAATTCTGGATTGTGACGACGCGAGATACCTTCATTACGGAAATTACGACCAATCTCAAAAACGCGGTCAAAACCGCCCACTAAAAGTCGCTTGAGGTAAAGCTCGAGTGAGATTCGAAGCACAAAGTCCCGATCCAGTGCGTTATGGTGGGTGACAAATGGCTTTGCCGCAGCTCCACCGGCTACATTCTGAAAAACAGGAGTTTCTACTTCCAAGTAGTTCCGATCCTCCAAAAATCTTCGGATACCGCTTATGATGCGGCTCCTATCAAAGAATCGCTCGCGCGATTCTCGATTCATAACCAGATCCAAATGGCGCTGGCGAATCCGCTGCTCTTGATCCGTTAGACCATGAAACTTCTCAGGAAGTGGCCGCAATGCCTTGGAGACCATTTCGTACCGCATTGCACGAACAGTTACCTCACCGGTTTTTGTCTGAAAAAGCGTTCCCTCGACCCCGATAATATCCCCAGTATCCAGCTTTTTGAAATTCGCGTACGCCTCTTCTCCCAACGTATCGATACGTACGTAGGACTGTATGATACCCGTCTGATCCTGTATTTTCACAAACTGGGCTTTGCCCATTTTGCGAATGAACTTCAAGCGGCCCGCCACACGGACCGCCGGCTGATCCTCTTCCTCCGCTCCCCCGACGAAGGCTGCTACCGCCGAGACGGCGGTGTGGGTAGGCTGGAAAGAGGACCGAAACGGATCCACGCCTCGAGAACGCATGTCTTCTAGTTTCTGGCGGCGCACCGCCAACTGATCGTGCGAAATTTCTGAAAGATTTGAACTCATGCTTGGAAAACCCAATCGATAAGGACACTTGAGATCAAAAAATCAAAGCCTTTCGTTTACAAATAACGAACCGCTAGCCCGAAAACTACCGCATTACCATCCATGGAGATTCATTCCGTAGGTGAATCGAGATCGCTCTTTAATAAATGGCCGTGAAACATTTGCATTTATAGGTTGAGTTTTGAGGCCAATTGAAAAGATTCTCGGCATGAAATCCCGCAAGCCAGACTGGCTTCGAGCAAAGTTGCCCAGCGGCAGTGCCTACAGTGCTGTTCGAAAGATGGTTGACGAAAACAGGCTGCACACCGTTTGCCAAAGTGCCCAGTGCCCCAATATGGGTGAATGTTGGTCCAGAGGAACGGCAACGGTAATGATTCTGGGGAATATTTGCACCCGATCTTGCAATTTCTGTGCGATTCAAACCGGTCGTCCCACTGAACTAGACCTCGGGGAGCCAGCCCGCGTCGCGGATGCGGTGGCAAAAATGAATTTGCGGCATTGCGTCATCACTTCCGTTACTCGCGATGAACTCAAGGATGGCGGGGCCTCTGTTTGGGCGGCAACAATACGAGCGATAAGATATCGAAACCCTGGCACAGCCATCGAGGTGCTCACACCGGATTTCAGAGGAAAGCTAGACCAAATCGACACCGTATTGGCAGCCGAACCCGATATTTTTAACCATAATGTCGAAACCGTGGAGCGCCTCCAAAAACCAGTGCGCGTTCAAGCACGCTACGATCGTTCTTTAGAGGTACTTCGTCACGCGGCGGATCAGGGTCACGTAACAAAATCGGGAATCATGCTTGGCTTGGGGGAAACCAAACCGGAGATCGCTAGGACCCTTAAAGATATGCGTGCCACTGGAATCAAAATCGTCACTCTTGGTCAGTACTTGCAACCTTCAAGCAGACACCTGCCAGTAGACCGATGGGTTACTCCAGAAGAGTTTGGGGATTGGAAGGAGTTTGCGCACGGCACCGGTTTCGACTTCGTAGAGTCCGGCCCCCTCGTCCGCTCGTCCTATCACGCAGACGAGCAGTCTTCAGCTTTCACCGGCATAGACGAGCTTCGCAAAACTTCGGCCTGAATCATTATTCCAATTAAAAAGAACTTACCCGGAATCTAGATCGAGTGGGAATGCAGCGTTCCAGCGCCCACACCACCAAAAAAATTTACCCCCTTGGGTGAATATGGGCAACTCGAAGTGGTTTTCCGGCATACTCCAGACCGAAAAAACGAATGTAGTATACGTTGGAGGAGCCGGTACGGAGCAAAATGTAAAGTCGGGCTACAAGGCAGCGTAGCTTCGCCCAATCAATGCCTTGTCCCATCGGGGCACCGCTAGTGATTCATTTGATCACCTAGAGCACGTCATGAGTCTAGCGGGGCAAGTGAATGGAGTCGGCTGCTTTTCAAACAGTGAAAAAGTCATCAATAGCACATTCGGCCGCTTGGCAAACTACCGGGATAAGCCGGAAGATATTTAAGTGTAGAAGTTTCCATTCATCGCTTAACGCCTAATGCTGGCGTAGTGATAAATCTCGTATTGGAATTGTGGAAATATTGGAGCGGGTTTTCTTATAATTCCTACATTTGTAATCTTAAAAATTGATATTGCCCTCCGTTTCAGTCATTCTTGACGTTGGTTGAGAGTATTTTATTGATTTAAATCGTATTCATAAGCTGAATTCCCCCCCAGATCTCGGCACTGACTCTCTGTCTTACAGCCTAGAAACCTTTAATGAAAAACTCGAAAACTCTTTAATTTTCGACTTTACTTTTAGATTTTTCCGCGAGAACCCACTAAATTTGTTTTAAGTTCTTGCATCACCTGCTAAACAACCATTTTTCTTTCAACCCTTCTCGAACCTCCTTATATAGCACCGTTTAACGAAGTGCAGTTAAATTTCCACAACCCTACGGATTAGATAATGAACGGAACTTCTAGTTTTGTTAGTGCTTCGCCGGTTCGTTCGGGCTGGACAAAAATTATTTCCGACCCTCAATTAGACCCTTCAAAATCACAAAGCACAGAAGACTCTAAAAACAAACGGCACAATAGCGGCACCGAAACTTATGCCTCACGCCACGACCCTTTAGCTTTCTAGAACTTACGACGAAAGAGAATAGACAATGACGAAGATCAAAGTGTTACCATTAATCGCAGCAGGAATTGCTCTCGCAAGTTGCAGTGCATTAATTTCAGCTCCTGAACTCGGCCAAACACGAGCAACGCTCAAGGAATGGGTTGAACTGAAGAAGCTTGTCTCGGAAGAAAAGAGCCGATGGACCGTTGAGAAGCAGACGCTAAACGAGTCAATCGATCTTCTCACACAGGAAATCGAGAAGTTAGACGAGCAGATCGTGAGCATGCAGGAGGAGGCCGACGCGGCACAGCTAGAGCGTCAGTCCCTTAACAATGAAGATGATGAGCTTCGGGCCGCCGCCGCAGTCGTCAAGCAAATCGCGTCTGACCTTGAGTCTCAGGTAATCGGGCTTGTTGATTACTTTCCTGAGTCACTGAAAGATAAGCTAAAGCTTCTTACTGAGAGAATTCCCAAGAATGCAAAAGCCGCCGACTCGATCGGCCTCTCAACCCGCCTTCAGTACGTCATTGGTATACTGAGTGAAATCGAGAAATTCAATAAACAGATTACCGTTGAGGAGACCATGCAACAGATTGGCGACTCAGATGTGGCGGTTAAGACCCTCTACATCGGCTTAGCTGTTGCATACTACGTAGATGGGACACGCACACAAGCTGGAATCCTACGTCCTGCAAAAGGCGGTTGGGAGAAAGAAAGACGCGATGAAATGGCGGAGCAAATAGCTACCGCGATTGGAGTGTACGAGAGGGAAGAAACGGCTCAATTCGTTAACTTGCCAATTAACGTCAACTAATTGACCGGGAACTAAAGAAACGCAGCAATATTTCTAAGCACATGAAAGCGATTAAATTACTATCAATAGCACTAGCATTCGCCAGCGGCTTCTCGCTACTCGCTCAACCAAAGTTTGCCGACATCGCCTTGCAGGCCAAATCGGATGTCGAAGCAGCAGAGAGGGAGCTCGCCGATCTTCGTAGTGACATTGCAGACCAGAAAGTACCTATCTCCATCCGCTTGACCGAACTGGAAAGCAAGGTTCAAGAGAAGCGTTCTGAGTTTGAGCAGGTGGTCAGCGCGGCGGAAAACCGCCAAGTCGGCCTCAGTGCGTTGCAAGATCGTGTTGAAGCACGTCGCGACGAGAATATTTATTTAAAGAACCTGATGTCTAGTTACATCAAGCAGTTCAGCACTCGTATCGACGAATCCGAGCTCCAATCTCAGGAGGCCATTATCTCGGAAGCAGAGCAAATTCTCGAATCGAGCACGGCGACGGACGCTCAAAAGTTCGAGACGCAAATCAAGGTTCTCCAGGCATCCATCTCGCGAATCGAGAGTATTATAGGAGGTCACAAATTCCCCGGTACCGCCCTTGGTGAAAATGATCGGGCCGTTGAAGGAAACTTCATCCTAGTGGGTCCTTACGCTTATTTCGGCGATGGCGGCACTAATGTCGGCTTTTCCCAAGGTCGTCCGAATGCGGCCTACCCACTCGTTAGGAATGACGGTCTCACTCCAGAAATCGTAGCGTCTATCAATGGGGTCACAAGCACGGGAGAAGGTGAAATACCCGTCGACGCAACAGAGGGCGACGCCTTCAAGCTTGCGGAACTCGAAGAGACTCCAATTGAGCATGCCCTCAAGGGCGGGACCACCATCTACATTATCCTGCTCCTTGCCTTCTCCGCACTGCTGGTGGCTATCTTCAAGCTTTTCGAAATTTCTTCTGTAAAACGTCCGAAATCTGGATCGCTACAACAAATCCTTGATAATTTAAATTCGGGCAAAAAACAGGAAGCTCTCGAAATTGCCAATTCGGTTGATGGTCCTTTCGGAGATCTCCTCGTTGCTGGTGTCGAACACCACGACGAAGAGAAAGAACTTCTAGAGGAAGTGCTTTACGAGCGACTGCTTGCGGCTCAACCAAAGCTTGAACGATTCCTAGCATTCATAGCCCTAACAGCCGGTGCCGCCCCACTTCTGGGTCTGCTCGGTACAGTTACTGGTATGATAAAGACCTTTAAGTTGATTACCGTGTTTGGTACAGGTGACGCCGCCTCTCTGTCATCTGGTATTTCCGAAGCTTTAATCACTACAGAATACGGACTATATGTAGCTATTCCTTCTCTGCTCGCACAGGCACTTCTGACACGTATGGCCAAGGGCAAGCTGGGTGAAATGGAGCAAGCCTCTGTAGCGTTCGTGAACGGCTTGAGCAAGAAGAGATAAGCCGGCCAAGATCATCATAGTTGAACAAAGTAATATAGTTTGGATAAGCTGAAGTCTAATGGGAAAGAATAAGAAAGCGCTTTCGGCCAGTGATGATGTTGAAGATATCAATATTTCGCCACTGATTGATATGGTTTTCATTCTCTTGATCTTTTTCATCGTCACGACGGTTTTTGTCGAGGAGCCTGGAGTAGATGTGGTCAAGCCTGTCGCTTACAACGCCAAGGACCTGCCAAAGAACTGTATCCTAATCGGCGTTACCGAATCGGACAATGTGTTTTACGGTGGCGAAGAAGTTGGATTAAACGGCATCCGGGTCAAAGTCCGGCGCATGATCAAAGAAAATAGAGATTACCCGGTAATTATCCAAGCGGACGTTGGTGCGACCAATGGGACAATCGCTCGCCTGATCGATGAATGCAAACTGGCTGAGGTTCCTGCTAGCAATATTCACGTTTCAATGGAGAAGCTCAACAACTAGTCAACTGAGGACATTTGCAAGCATCCCCCAGCTATGAGAAACAGAAAACATTTTAACGAAAACGACGAGATGACTGACATCAATATCTCGCCGTTAATCGACATGGTTTTTATTCTTTTGATCTTCTTCATTGTTACAACGGTTTTTGTCGAAGAGGAGGGGATGGCAACCAATACGCCCGATCCATCGCCCCAAACAGATCCTCCCGATGAGGATAAGGTGCGTCTCACCTTGTTAATCAAATCCAATGGAGAAGTCTTTTCCAAATTAGGAAACGTCCAAAAAAACATCGGCCTCGGAGGCGTCCGTGCCCTTGTTCAACAGGAAATGCAGCGCGAGGTATATCCGATTCTCGTTAATGTGGAAAAAGACTCCCGGATAGGCACCTATGTTACAGTGCATGACACCTGCATGTTAGCTGGAGCCGAAGGAATCACAATGAAAGTGGTACAGGAATAGCACTCATTCCCTGACCAAATAAAATCGCAGTTTTACGAATAAATATACAATGACTAAGAGCAAATCACTCAAATTGGCTTTTGCCGGTCTCCTTTGTGCAACTGGGTTCGCTTCCCTTTCTGCCCAACTCGTTTACGATGCAGAAAAATTCTGGAGCCAGACCCACATTCGGGAGGCATACATAGGCAATTACGAGCTCAACGTTAAGACGGAGCCGAAATTAACAGAGGCGGAGCAAGAAGTTTTCCGAGAAATTCTCGAGGTTATGAAGACGGACAAGAATACTGCGCTTCAAATGATGTTGTCGAACATCACTACGCAATCTAGCGGAGCCTTAGAATTTATTGCGGGTAGCCTGTATGGGGAACGTGGCGACATTGACAACGCCATGGTTTATTTCAAAAAGGCTATAGACAAGTATCCTGGGTTTTTACGAGCTCGCAAGAATCTCGCCATCATGCTCGTACAAAAGGCGGAGTTTGCTGAGGCCATCCCCCATTTCGTGAGGGCAATCGATCTAGGAGCTAGGGACAGCGTAACTTTTGGGCTGCTTGGCCTATGCTACGTCAACGGCTCGCAGTTTATATCAGCTGAAACAGCCTACCGCGAAGCGATCCTCCTCAACTCTGAAACTAAGGATTGGCAGTTGGGCCTCGCGAAGGCTCTCCTTAACCAAAAGAAATACCAAGAAGCTATCGCTGTTCTCGAAGAGATTCTTCTCAAGGAACCCGAAAACGAGCTTATCTGGATTAGCCAGGCTAACGCCTATCTCGGTATCGACGATGCAGAAACAGCAGTAGCCATACAGGAAATCGTGGATCGCCTCGGTAAATCAACCGCAGATTCACTTGAGTTCATGGGTAACATTTACATGTCTCGCAATCTGACAGATCTAGCTTTGAAGTATTACCGGAAAGCGATCGCAAAGGATCCAAAACGGTCCGTCAAGACTCACGTCGATACTGCCGACATTCTGGTCGGCCGTGGAGCCTTTGAAGAGGCGAGAGTACTGATTGCCGATATTCGCGAGGCCTACAGCGAACGCGTTGACAAGGATCAAGACACACGGCTGCTCAGGATGGAGTCGCACATTGCAATGAACGATGGAAAGACCGATGTGTTCATTCCAATTCTTGAGAAGCTTATCCAAAACGATCCGCTAGATGGAGACTCTCTTATGATGCTAGCGGACCACTACACGTCCCAAGACTCCATCGAAGGATACGCTCGAGCAGATCTATTTTATGAGCGCGTCGTTAAGATAGAGGAGGTTGAAGTTAAAGGATTGATTGCTTGGGCCCGTTCCTACGTAGCTCGTGAGCAGTATGGAAAAGCGATCCCACACTTGGAGCGTGCTAATACGCTGGATCCTAGAGACTTCATTGGCCGCTATCTCGAGCAGGTACGCAAGGTTCACTTAGCCAACATCGGCTTGTAAGAGCTCAGCGGCTAAAAAATTTCAAGCAGGAGTTTCGACTCCTGCTTTTTTGTTTCTAGTTTGATAAATGAAGATCTCAGCGTTTGCGTCCGTAAGAACGTGCTTGGCCTCTTGACTTAGCATTTTTTCCAAACTCGCCTGAGCGAAGCGCATCAATCTGGTCCCTAAGCAGTGCCGCCCTCTCAAATTCTAACTTTGAAGCAGCTTCATCCATTTCCTTTGTCAGTTCGTATATAACGGCTTCAACGTCATCGTCCTCACCCAGTAATAAATTTGAGTCTTCCTCTTCGTTCGCTTGCAAGCTCTCCTGCACTGGTCTCACTACGCTTTTCGGGGTGATACCGTGACGATCATTGTACTCAATTTGCTTTGCCCTTCTGGATTCCGTAATCTCAACGGTTCTTCGAATCGAATTCGTCATTTCATCGGCGTAAAGAATAACGCGTCCTTTCTCGTGTCGGGCCGCCCTTCCTGCAGTCTGCACAAGACTAGTTTCACTCCGAAGAAACCCTTCTTTGTCTGCATCGAGAATAGCCACGAGAGCAACCTCAGGCAAATCAAGTCCTTCTCGGAGAAGATTGATGCCAACGAGAACGTCAAAGTCACCAGCCCGCAATCTTCGAAGTATTTCAACGCGCTCGATAGCATCGATATCTGAATGCAGGTACTCGACCCTGATGTCTCGATCCCTTAGGTAGGATGTGATATCCTCTGACAAACGCTTCGTTAAAGTGGTCACTAGAATACGCTCGTGCGATTCAATGGCTCGATTCACTTCCCCGATGAGATCTTCGACCTGTCCTTTGGTACTGCGAATCTCAACCACAGGATCGAGCAGGCCAGTCGGGCGGATCACTTGCTCCGCAATAACGGCACTCTTTTCCAATTCAAACTTAGCCGGAGTTGCAGAAACGAAAATCGTGCTCCCCGTAACCGCGATAAATTCGTCAAAGTTCATGGGGCGGTTCTCTAAGGCCGATGGAAGGCGGAAACCGTGCTCGACAAGCGTTGATTTGCGAGACCGGTCCCCCGCGTACATGGCACCTATTTGCGGGATGGACACATGGCTCTCATCTACGAACAACAGGAAGTCCTTGTCAAAAAAGTCGATCAGGCAAGAAGGCCGTTCTCCTGCTTTTCGTCCAGAAAGCTGCATCGAGTAATTCTCAATACCGTTGCAGAAACCAACCTCTTTCAGCATTTCTAAATCATAGTTGGTTCGCATGCTGATTCGCTGTGCTTCCAAAAGCTTGCCTTCGTTTTCAAATGTGCTGACGCGATCTTTCAACTCAGACTTTATGGCGCTGATCGCGTTGTCAATTTTAGTGCTCGTCGTAACGAACTGGTTAGCGGGATATAGATTAAACTGGTCCAGTTTACGGATCTCCGAGCCAGTTGTGGGATCAAACTCCGAAAGCCCTTCGATTTCATCGCCCCAGAACTCAACCCGCAACCCCTTTTCCAAATAGGCAGGCATCACATCAACAACGTCCCCTCGAACGCGAAATCGTCCTCGACTCAAATCAATGTCGTTTCGCTCGTATTGAATTTCAATCAATCGATTCAAAAAGGTGTCCCTACCAAGCTCCTCCCCAATCTGCAGGGGAATCATCAATTCCTGAAAATCCTCAGGTGAGCCGAGACCATATATGCACGAAACGCTCGCCACTACAATAACGTCCCGGCGACTAATCAAGCTACTTGTTGCCGATATCCTTAACCGATCAATTTCATCGTTGATCGAGGAATCCTTTTCTATGAATGTGTCAGTTGAAGGCACGTAGGCCTCTGGCTGATAGTAGTCGTAGTAGCTCACAAAGTACTCGACTGCATTGTTTGGGAAAAAGCTTTTAAATTCTGAATACAATTGAGCAGCGAGAGTTTTGTTGTGGGATATAATCAGTGCCGGTCGCTCAGTTTGAGCAATGACATTGGCCATACTGAAAGTTTTCCCCGAACCGGTGACGCCCAAAAGCGTCTGGTACCGGTTCCCTTTTCCAAGTGACGTAACTAATTGATTGATCGCCTGGGGCTGGTCCCCTGTTGGTACATAGTCTGAATTGAGGTCGAAGAGCTTCCCTATTTTCATCACTTCCCTAACTAACGGTCTCGTCTTCAAACGGGCGATTGAATACTTTTTTATCGAGCTGCCCTTCAGAGTTCGCGACGATACAGGTGATCGTAGTATCCCCAGTAATGTTTACCGCCGTCCGAATCATATCGAGCAAACGATCGATCCCGATAATCAATCCGATTTTGTCAGGGGGAAGTCCAACGAGGCCAAGAACCATAGTCAGCATCACTAGACCGGCACTGGGTACCCCAGCCGTGCCGATTGATGCCATAGTCGCAGCCAATATCACCGTTAAATATTGTGTGATCGACAGATCGATTCCGGATATCTGCGCAATGAAGACGGTTGCGACTCCTTGCATAATGGCTGTGCCATCCATGTTTATCGTCGCCCCCAGCGGCACCGTGAAAGAAGCAATCTTGTTGTGGGCCCCCAGTCGTTGCTCAGCAGCTCGAAGCGTTACGGGAATCGTTGCATTACTACTGGCTGTGCTGAAAGCAAATAGCTGGGCGTTCCGCAGCTTCTTGAAAAAGACAAGCGGATTTAACCCCGTGAAGATCTTAAGCATCGTGGGGTACACAACAAAGGCGTGGATCAATAGCACAATCGCTACTAGGACAAAATACTTTGCCAGAGCAAAAATGGTGCCGAAGCCTTCTTTCGCAAAAACTTGAGCAATTTTGGCAAATACCCCAAAAGGAGCCATCAGCATCACAATGATCACGAGTTTCATGATCACTTCGTTCATGTCTTTGAAGAAGTTCAAAACCCGTTGGCCATTTTCACCCGATACAACCAATGCAATCCCAAATACAAGCGACGCAGCGATTATCTGCAGCATGTTCCCATCTACCAATGATTCCCCCACATTACGCGGGAAGATGTTTATAAAGACGTTTAGGAGCGATTTTGTCTCTCCAGGGACATAACCCTGCATTTCAACTTCCTCTACCCCCAATCCAGGTTTTACGAGGAGAGCCGCAATAATCGCGACACTTATGGCAATCCCCGTTGTGGCGAGATATAGTAGAATCGTTTTCAATCCGACCGTGCCTAGTTTTCTGACATCGTCCATAGCTGCCGTACCACAAACGAGCGAGACGAACACCAAGGGAACGACCAAAGCCGTCAAGCTTCGAATGAAGGCTTCACTCAGAAACTGGAAAAAACCGTTGATAACGTAATCCGATAGAAAGCTGTGCTCGAGAATCGGACGATTCTTGCTGTCTAGAATCGCGTTTCCCGTTTCTGGATTCACCGCAAAATCTACAAACTGCGAAAGCACTAACCCGGTGAGCGCTCCTCCAATCATGGCAATAAGGATGTAACGGGTTAGTTTGATTTTGTGTAGATCCATAAGCTTCGTCGGTCTAGGGTTGATCAGGATAACACTAAAGCGAATCTATTCTCATTTAACAACCCTCCAAAATCATTGTTGGAAAATTCGCACAGATACGAATCCGATAAATCACATCCCCTATTCACTATTTCGAGTCTACAATCGCTAGAATTTCCTCAAAAGAAAATTCCTCGAAGCTGCCCTTAGCCAGGGAAGCTCGCTGGATTTTCAAAAATACCGCAAATCTTTTGAAGAACCTTGATCAATTGAGCCGCTTTCAAAAATGCTTCCCGATCTGGCTAGCCTCTTCAAACATCTGCAGCAGCAACGATTTCAAGGAAAAGGCCCTCGATTCCTGCACCCGGAATAACCCCCTCAAAGTTCTCCCATGGCGTCGATTAGCCAACAAAAACGTAAACCGTTCCTTAATTAACTAATCCACAAAATTACGTACTCCTGTCAGGGGCTCAATCTCCGTCTCTTGAATAATATCGCAGTCGTACACTACCTTCTTCCTTCCGAGTCTTTCTTTTTCGGATGGGTCTTTCGACCATTTCAGAATAACCGATTCGATGAAAAGATTTCGGTTTCCAAAACCGACCTTAAAACGCACTCCAAAAAGAGGAAGCCCTTCTTCGGCTGCTAGCCACCCCAACCCTCTTAGTGCTGGGCGGATGAATATACTGCGAACGGCTCCCAATCAAACGATAGTCCTCAACTCTATTTTATCTTACCGCGGCATGTAATTTAACTATTTCATTAGGACCTAGATCCCAACAATTTTCAAAAACGCATCCCTTAATCCTACCCAAAGGCGTACGCGTCCAGATAGTTCACCCTTCGAGATTTCCTGGCAAAAAAAGGTTCCCTCTCCTCTAAACACATCGTCGAACAAGGGATTGAATCCCCTAAAGTAGGCCCAAAAGGCTTCCGCTCGTGCAGCACCAAACTCCAAATCCGGCGTAAAGCCAATCGTTGAGTCCTGATTCGCTCGGCGACCTTTGCCCTCGGTCGACAGAATTCGCTCCGAACGAACACCTCGAATGCCAGAAATCACCATTTTACACGGTCCTAAAAACTCGAAATAACGGAACTGAAAAGTCATCCAAGATTGAGCCCGGCCCAAGCTCCATCTTCGACGGATTGAAACGGGAACCGTGCCCGATCCAATAAGCCCAACTAGGTGGCTAGGTCGCAATATCACGGATCCATTTTCGGGGATCTCCACCATGCTTAACTCCATATCTGGCTTTTCTTGAGTGGAGGCAGTAATCACTCCATTCATCGAAGTCTTTTCTGAGGCGAACTCTACTAATTCAATCAGTCCTGCCGCGAAACAGGTAATTGGTATCTGCCAATTCAATACAAACCGTGTCTTTCTCGCCAGACTTTCATCAGAAGCCTGCAAATAGGATTCCTTTATCCAAGCTTGCTCTCCCTCTCTAACTTTCAAGGAAACCGATACTCCCCTGTCGAGAATCAATGGAACAGGCAATTGCTTATCAGAAAATCTTATAGGCTTTACCCAATGAAAAATCGGAGCGATGACATAAAAGGCTATCAATTTAAGCACAATCGGTCCGGCAATAACTACAGACAGTGCGATGGGCAGGTAGACCTTGATTACATTCCAAGAATTGTCGATGTACCGGATCATCTCCGAGGAACTCGACTCCAAAGAGGCGATTTTTTCCTCCAACAAACGCAATTCATCAGAGAGATTGGTCCGGTCAACTCTCAGGCTAGCGTGCTTAATTTTCAAAAACTCGATATGAGGCCCGAGCTGCGAACTCTCATTCTTCGCCTGAGCGAGCTCATTGTCGATTTTCCTCTTCTCACTCTCAGACGAAAAAAGATATTCCAACTTGGAGAGGACTCCTTCTAGTCGCTCAACAAGTTCATGGGCTAATTTGAGCTTTTCGCGAGCTTCGTTCAGCTCATTTGTGATAAATAGAATTTCCGTATGTGCATTCTCGAGCTTTCCATAGGCAACCTGTGCCATTTCTTGGGCTTCCAAAAGCTTCGCCATTCGTTCTTGGTCTACTCGAATAAAATCAGAAACATATAAATACAGAGCGAAAACTCCAACCGCTACCGCGGTCGCGATCAATAAAGCCGCTACCTTGCTCAGCAACCATTTACCGATTTTGAGAAAACATCTCCACATTCGATCGTTTTCCTCGTGGCTTTAGATGTCAATGAGTGGCGAAACAAATTGAAACAGTAACATAAGTGACTCCTCTACAGACTGTGCCTCCGTATCGATAACCAAGTCCGAATCTGTGGGTTCTTCAAATCCAGAGTCCTTTCCCGTAAATTGGGGAACTAGACCTTTGTCCGCCTTCGCGTACAGGCCCTTCACATCTCGCTTCATACAGGTTTCGAATGAGGCCTTAACATACACTTCAACCAAATTATCCTTGCCGATAGTCTCCCGAGCCATCTCTCGAAGCTCAGCCTTCGGAGTGATAAAGGAATTGATCAAAATGACCCCCGCATCAACAAACAGCTTAGAAACTTCAGCGATTCGACGAATATTCTCTCTTCTATCCTCACCTGAGAAGCTGAGCCCACTGCTCAAACCCTTTCGGATGTTATCCCCATCTAATACATAGACTAAACGTTTTTGTGAGAAGAGCTTCCTCTCTAATGCGGTCGCTAAAGTGCTTTTACCCGAACCCGACAAACCGCACATCCAAATTACTTTTGCGGATTGGCCTACCAGAGATTCGCGGTCACTCTGTTTCAGGAGTCGATCGGAAATGGGAAATAAATTGCCGCTCATTGATAATCAATTGAGATTAAAGACGGATATTAAGCAAGAAAAGTTAGGAATCAGTGAGCTAGTTCTCTAAGTAAGTTTCGTATTCGATCAGCGACGACAGGCTTCACCGCTTCGATAGAATCTTCTGGAAGTGTATCGTTGTGCTTTTCCCAGAACCATTGGGGCCCCAAAGTCCGTAAATGGAATTTCGATGAATCTCCAAAGACAGCTCATCAACGGCGCTTAGCAGTTGGTTAAAGCCAGAAACACGAAAGTCCTTCGACAGGCCTCTAGTCCCAATCCCTGAGTTCATTTCCATAGGTGGCTACTTGATGCTGAACTCCTTGTAAAGTCGAACTCGTCTCCCTGTTCTGCACTCGGTTTTTTTAATGTAGGTATCAAGCTCACTTACAATCTCGCCTAGAAACCGTTGACACTCTTCTTCGCTCCCCTCTGCTTCGAGCTCCACGCACCCGTCCATAAGGTTTCGGATATGACCCGTAACGTCGAATCCCTTGGCCAGCTGCTTCACAGCATAACGAAAACCCACACCCTGTACATGGCCTGAAAAACGGGCGGATAGATGGAAAATATTCTCTGAGAACTCCATAAGTCATTAATGTTTAGACAAAAACGTAATTTGCCAATCGTAAATACCTTGAGTATCCGCAATTACGATTGATGGTTACCCGAGCATTCATTCAGATTTTTGGACATTTCGTTTGCAAATGAAAATTTCCGATCCTAATCTCAACTCGTTTTAAAAGCTTGTTAAGCGACTATGGCCGATTTCGAATTCGAAAGCAACCCTGAGAGCGAGTGGGACGACAGTTGGGAGACCGTGTGGAGCGAGCATGAATGGGAGATCTATTTGGCCAATGAGGAGCATCAGGTGCGCAGGTACCAGAAACTCTACAACAAGCTAGCCCTAAACCAAAATCGCCTTGATGAAGTGGCCCGTTTTATGGGTTGGGATACGAACGCCGACCCTCAAGATCAGGAGACCGCAAACAGTGGGATTGAGGCGGTCTCGGATCAGCCTTACACATTACACAAGCATCCCCTCTACATCGCGAGCAATGCGTTGCATAACTGGTTAACCGAGAAATGGTCCCAACATGTCTCCCTTTGCTCCGAGCAGATCTCACCTGTATCCGCCTTGAAGATTCAAAAAACGATATCCAGTTCAGAGCAATACGGATTGCTCGCCGTAACCGCACTGGATCTCGGCGACTATGCTCTTGCGATCGCCTGCTTGAAACGCGGGTTGAGCCAGATCAACGGGCTCCTTTATCAGTTGAATGAATTGGAAAAAAAGAACATCCCTCCGCTTAACGCATACTCAAAACATGCGAAGATTCGTCTGTTCGATATTCGGGAAATCTGGCTCCGAGTGACGTCAGATTGCCGCACTGCCATAGCCCGACGTTTCGAAGAAGAATAAAACGGCATCGCAGCGAAGCCTTCCTTCCTCCTGGAACATGATTTCCATAAAAAGCGTCACCTCCAACCAATTTCTGCCGCATCATGGCCTCAGTCGTGGAAGCATTCGAACCTTGCTAAAAAAGGGTGGTTCCCAAAATGCATGTGCCTTCACTCAAGCGGCCATCTGCTACTTGGATTTTCTCTCTGAATACTTCTACTTGATCGGTTATTCGAACGAGCAAGAGCGACTCAACATCATCCAGTCAACCTTGCTCGAATGCTGGAAGTATGCACCCTACATAAGGAGGGTTTCAGATTTTGAGCGCTTTCTGGGCATCCTTCTGGAAAAGAGCAGCTCCGTTCTCCCGACGGCATTCAAATCCCCCGACGAAAAGCTCGGTCAGTTGAACCACACCCAAAGGTTCCTTCTTGTCGCTCGTACGTTACAAAATTGGTCATATCGAGGGATGCACTTGGCTACACGCATCAAAAAGCACGAGATCACGAGCGCTTTGACTGAATTGAAATGCATTCTTACGGGATTTGAGCAGGAACCCCTCAAAACTTCGCAAAAGATTCTTCTTTTGAGAGTGAACGATTTGCTTGAAGGAAGATTGAAGCCTCGTGAGTCAATGACCATTGAGAAAGAATTAACCGAGCAACCGTTGATTAGACAATTCAAGGCTGACTGGCTTAGTTATCGCTGCGAATTGGCAGAATTCAAGCAGCAAGCGTTTTTCAAACAATCAGTCATTGGCTTGTTTAAAAAGCGTCTCATAGCGTTATTTCAAACAGTGCCGATCAACCAGCCCAACTTTCGCGACAACTTGATCAACCACTTTTCCTTCACGCGAATTCCAACCCACTGATCCGTAAAATTACCTATAACAGTATTATTTTCGGTCTCGATAGCTACGAGTCCCTTTAACCAAGTTACGTCGCTGCTTTACGAATACAGGCAAGACTTCCTTTTGAATATAGTCAAAAGCCGCTTGCAATCCTTCTGCCCCGTACACTTTGCCTATTCTAGCCTCAACTAGCGTCGGCTCTCCAATGCATGCGAGAAACTGATTGGACGTCAAAGCAGTGAAAACCTCAATCCGGTTACTCCGCTCGATTACCTTCTGATCCAGAATCCACTCACGAGCAAACAAAGCAAGTACCGCGTCTCCCACCCATGCTTTAGTGCGTTTTTCCGTTTCATCCATAAAACAAGAGAAAAACTCCTAAAGATGCTTACCTCAACACTTTTTCAGGTAATTAAGTAGCGGAAAGGACGAGTGGCATATAATGATTTCGGCTTGCCCTTACTTGAGAGAACTGACAATATAACCTTTGTTAATCTATCCCGGAAAGCTATTAAAAATGGTCTTATGAATCGTCGTCTTTTTATCAAATCTAGTGCGGCTGGGTTCGCCCTCTCCGGTCTTAACCTACCAAAGTTTGCGAATGCCGCAGGCATCGACACCAAGCGCGTTGGCCTAATCGGCACGGGATGGTACGGGAAATGCGATCTTCTTCGGCTGATTCAGGTTGCTCCGATCGAGGTAGTATCGCTCTGTGATGTCGACAGCCGAATGCTATCGGAGGCAGCCGATATAGTTGCGTCACGCCAACTCTCAAAGAAAAGGCCGCGAACTTACGGTGACTACCGAGAGATGCTAAAGGAAAAGGACTTGGACATTGTCCTCATCGACACTCCCGACCACTGGCATGCGTTGCCCATGATTGACGCTGTTAAAGCAGGTGCCGATGTTTATGTTCAAAAACCAACCGGTGTGGATGTGGTCGAAAGCCAGGCTATGCTTGCCGCCGCTAGAAAATACGGACGCGTGGTCCAAGTCGGCACCCAACGCCGCAGCACTCCGCACTTGGTCGAGGCCCGTGATCTCATACAGGAAGGGAAGCTGGGAAAGATAGCCCATGTTGAGCTTTGCTGCTATTACCATATGCGGGCCCGCGGAAACCCGCACGACACCAATCCCCCCAGTCACCTCGACTATGAGATGTGGACAGGTCCTGCACCCATGCGCCCTTACAACAGCTTTGTCCATCCTCGTAAATGGAGAGCGTTCACGGAATATGGTAACGGAATCGTTGGCGACATGTGTGTTCACATGTTAGATACAGCACGCTGGATGATGGATCGCGGTTGGCCAACCAAAATCAGCTCAAATGGCGGCATATTTGTGGATAAAGACAGCAAGGCCAACATACCGGACACCCAGACCGCCACCTTCGACTACGGGGATATGCAAATGGTTTGGAATCATAGATCATGGGGAACCGCTCCCGACCCAGAATATCCATGGGCAGCAATCTTCTACGGAGAAAAAGGCACACTCAAGGCCAGTGTTCATAAGTATGACTTCATTCCAAGGGACAAGAATCAAAGAACTATCCATAAAGACGTCGCCTTCGAGCTTGAACAATACCCAGAAGACAAAGTGGAAAAGGGGCTTGAAAAGCATGTTGCCCCTGCCATCCGAGGGCATATGAAAGATTTTCTCTCATGTATTGAGACTCGAGATAAACCGGTAGCGGACATTGAGCAAGGACATATCTCTAGCACATCCTGCATCCTCGCAAACCTGGCCATGCAATTGGGTCGCAATCTAGAATGGGACCCGGTTAGCCACACGGTTCGCGGAGACCAAGAGGCAAACACCCTACTAGCTCGACCTTATCGCTCACCTTGGATACATCCGGATCCAGAGACTATATAGTCGTCTAGTAGCTGGTTATTACAAGGCCTTGCCTCGTAGCTACGCTAAAAGTCATAGATTCACGTATCTCCGTTAACCAGAACTTTTAGCAACAGAGCTCGAAGCCAAGCCGTAACGACGACGTGGATCCCAACCTTCTGCTATCCCGCAATCTCCTGCTGATGGAAAATCGTCCAATCGTCAGCGTTGTTCGTACCCTTTTTCTGACCGTCACTTTATTTGGAACCATGCACACTGCTTCACTAGCGTGGGCTCTAGGAGACATCGGCGTCGGCCCGATGGCTTGGCTCAATATCATCGCTATCCTATCATTAAGCCGAACTGCACTCAAATCCCTCAGTGATTGCGAAGCACAAAAACAGGGAAAATCGACTATTTTTTATAGCAGCCGAAATTAACGTTTCGAACATTAATTTATGGAAGTAGTCTGCAAATGTGATGCTCTAAAAGAATAGTCCCTATCGCTCATTTCTCGGGATGATTCTGAACCAATAATTTTGGCCAATCCCAATTATTAAAGCAAGTTTAACGACGTGTCTACGCTAGATCCGTCATGCACAATCGCTTGCAGTGCGGCTGCTACAGCGGCGGGCTTCGCGTGCTGCCACACATTCCGACCTACCGCAATTCCACTCGCACCCGCATCCATCGCTTTTTTAACCATCGTTAGCAGAGCAGTGTCATCCCCCATTGCGGCTCCACCCAGAACTACCACAGGAACGAGGGCGGCCTCGACAATAGACTTAAAATCGTCCATGGAGCCATTCGTAGGATACGCTGTTTTCACAACATCCGCTCCTAGCTCCGCCGCAAGCCTTACCGCAAATCTGATATTCTCTACTGTATATTCTTCTGGTCGCCCAATGTTAAATGGCAGCGCCTCCAGGATCACCGGGATACCGTAATCGCGACCTTCACTAATGACCGCCGCACATTCACGGAAATTATCAGACTCACGTCGGTGATGTAAATAAAGCATATTCATCATCGCATGGGCTCCTAAAGCATCAGCATCCCTCCCCGTATAGAGCCGATATGATCCATCATCTTCATTTCCTGGATACGATGGCTTGTAACCATCCGTCCGGAGACAGACCCCACTACTGGAAAGCGCATCTCTGCAGGCCTCTGCGACTCCGTAGTTGACGACATATCCATCTACGTATCGGTCAACTTGCTCAATTAACTCCATCGGCTTGCACAGTATGCCGTCAATAGGTATCACGCTTCCGTGATCGATCGGTAGAATAACAGTCTTGCTATCCACATTGAAAAATTGGCTTAGATTTTCCGACTTCGACATGATCGAGAAAGTTAGAACTCAATTACGAAAGCACAACTCTGAATCTAGGGTTGATCACTAGTCCAACTAGGAATACATTCTAACTTTCTGACATTGCGCGAGTTGACACGGGGTAAGAGGTTGAGCATTTATCAGAGCTCCTTCTAATGAAACATATATTCGGCCGTTCAAAATCCTATCCTCCGTGCTAAGGCGGACGATAGGTCTTTACCCTATCCCTATCGTAACCTTGTTGCACAGAAGAGAGCCGATTGGAAAATCCAGCGTTATAGAGAATCTGGAACTAGTGCTCATTTAAGTTAAAGTAGCTAGCTTCACAATGGGTAGTATTCCCCAACGAACGCCAGCACGACGAAGCAGAGAGTCCAAGAATAGAGTCACTATTAGCCACCTGTTTTGGCTGGGTAAAACGGGATACCCATCCCTTTGAGGACCGAGCTAGTCCTCACTACTAATCAAAACGCGTCGTCAAGATAAGTCCTCAATCCAGTCTGCCAGTAGTACTGCAATTTAAGCATCCACTTTTCGTAGCCCATTATAGCATCCGTCCGTATCGCCCACTGGTGCCATTCCCGAGACAGAGGAATGACAAGATCATAGTAATGATCAGAAGCGATGTCATCCTGCTCTAGAGGGTCATTCTCAATATCGTACAATTCCCAGTCATGATGCGTCTGCCCGTCCGTTGAGGTGAAGTTCTTCGACACGAGTTTGTATTTACCTTTGAATAGTGCTCGATTTGCCTCGTGCTCGAAGTAAAGGGCACGATCTTCGATTTTCTCACCCAGAAACGCGGGAACGAGGCTGGTGCCCTCCATCGGCAGGATTCGATTCCCTGCATAGGTTTCAGGGTACTCAATATCCGCCAATTCCACAATAGTCGACATGAAGTCGATAACATGGCCGCGTTGTGTCTCTTCCTGTCCGGATCGCTTAATCCCATTGGGCCAATGAGCAATAAACGGCGTAAGAATTCCCCCTTCGTGATTGAAATGCTTATACAAGCGTAGCGGAGTATTACTTAGTGCGGCCCAATTTGATCCCACATGGTGCCTCGTTCCCCGTTGTCCCATGTTACCCAGCTTCTTTCCTTTCAAGGGGCCATCATTTCCATTGGGCCCGCCTTCGTAATTCGCTCCATTATCGGAGAGAAACAGTATCAGCGTATTGCATAGCTCGCCCATTTCTTCGAGCTGGGCAAGAACCTTGCCTATGCCCTGATCAACTTGATCCACCATCGCCGCATAAGTTGCCATACGCCGTGCTTGGTCCGCTTTTTCTACTTTGTTCAACGAGTTCCATTTCCGTATCGGAGTGGGCTCCGCATGCAGGTCATGCCAAGGAGGCGAATCGGAAAACGAAGGCACCGAATCGTATTGCTCGAACCAACCCTTCGCTTTCATGGCTTTCCAACGATCTTCGCGAATCTCGTCCCAACCCTTCTCATACCGCGAGACATACTTTTCGATTAGATGTTTGGGTGCTTGAAGCGGTGAGTGAGGGGCCTGATAGGCCAGATAAAGAAAAAACGGAGTGTCCTCTTCGTTCTCCTCATGGTACTGCAAAAACTTGACCGCATAGTCAGTGGTCGCATCGGTCGCATGAAACTCCCGTTTTCCATAGCGAACAGGCTCTACTTCTGGTGATTCCAAAACGTACAGCGGTGGCTGCCAGTAGTCGCCACAGCAACCCTGATAGGCATACGAGTGCTGAAATCCGCGTGCTGGTGGCAGCCGTTCTGGCGTGTCGCCCAAGTGCCATTTCCCCGACATGTAGGTCGCGTACCCATTTTCTCCCAGCAGTTCGGAAAGGAAAATGTTATTGCTCGGATCAACCTGTTCCAGTTCGTAAACACCTACTTGATGGCTATACAATCCTGTCATGATACTGGCCCTTGTTGGGCCGCATCGGGCGCAATTGTAGAACCGGGTAAACTTCAATCCGTCATTGGCCAGTCGGTCGATGTGGGGCGTTTCAATCTCCCCTCCTTGGAATCCCAGATCCGAAAAGCCGAGATCGTCCACCAAGATGATGAGTACGTTAGGAAGATTCTCAGCCGTTGAGCTCAACGGCAAAGCAACGGAGGCGACTAGAGCAAATAAAACACGGTGGAAATGGTTCATATTCGAAAAAGCGTGAGAGAAACCTAGGTATTAGAGGTTTGCGGCCAGATATCAACCCCGCAAAGCGTCAACCAAAGGCACCGCGTTGCTCAAACATCCTCACGAGTGACGAGATCCGATATACGCTCATCAATTGGGAGAGTCGCCATTGGTATGAGCTCCCCTTGCTTTGTGAGGCGAAAGGCATGGAGGATACCTCTCCCGTGTGCTGTTACAAGAAGGACGTTTCCGTCAGGAGAAAAAGCGAGACCCCATGGTATTTCACTGGTGGGCGTCAGGCCAAGATGCTCTAGGGAAGCATCGTTGGCTACACGGTAACGGTTGATTCCATTGGGAAGGCCAGTTTCGTTGCTACTCCGTTGGCCGGTGAACAGGAATTTGCCATCAAGGCTGAGGACGCAGTCTGAAGCGGAGGCACTACTTCTATGACGTTGATTTTCAGATACAACTTCGACGATTTGATAAAGGGTCAGCTGGCCACTGGCAAGATCTCTTTGGTAAACGGAAGCACCGAGGCCTTGTTCATTACTAAAGTAGACGAAGGGAAGTGTTGGATGAAAAGCGATGTGGCGAGGTCCGGTACCTTCTGGGGGGTTTACGTTGTTGGGATCGAGTGGCGTGAGAGCTCCAGAGGTGTCGTCAAAGGCGTACTGAAGGATGGCGTTGGACTCTTTTACATAAGGTATGTAAACGAATCGATTGTCAGGCGACGGGAGTATCGCGTGAGCAGCGGTTCGACCTTCGTCGAGGAAGGCGACGCGCGAGCCGGGTATACCATATTTGTCGAGGGGGTAGATATCAATGTGACCCTCACGATAGTTAGCCCCGAGTAGAAATCTTTGATCATGATCCAGCGATAGATATGCGTAACCATGTTCCAGCCTTAGGGACCGGTGCTCCTTATAGCTTCCGTCGGCTTCGAGAGTAATGGCTGCCCCAGGGGAGTTTCCTTCCTCACCGACGTTGGAAGAAACGTAGAGCAACGATCTTTCCGGGTGGGCGACGATCGTAACAGCTCTGAAGCCAAGATCTACCCTTTCGTCAATGGATAGGGTGAGCTGGTCGCCTTTTTCTGTCGCCTTGACGATCCAAAGTTGGTTGCTAGTTCGGCTTGGCAGGTAAGCTTTGAAGTCGGCTGCGATAGAATGGCACCCAAGAACACAAAGAATATACAGCAGGGTTGGAAAAGAATTTTGAAATGATATCATAACTTAAGGAATGAATAACCCTTTAGAACGAATACACACCAGTCTGATGGCTTATCCAAAAGCCGAAATTCATCAACTCTAGTTTTTCTAATGTATTGATATCGCTCTTTAACACCTATTAAAACACTGGAGAGACCTGCTAACCGAAACTGAATTGTCGCCTCAGCTACCGACATGTTGGGGGACTTTGACGAGGCGATCCTCAGATGAAACCCCCTCAGTAATACCATAGTGCTTATGACCGCAATTCTTAATGAGCCTCGGAGGTCTCGATACAAAGTGACAACTCAAGTGCCTACATTCCCTTAATTCGATATCCTTGACCGAAAGGCCGAGGGACTCTCTTCGATCGCAAACGAAAATTCACCGTGTCGATCTGAATGTTTGTTTCCCCTCCAAAGAAATTATCCAGAAAAATCACTCCGTGCGTTAAATCTTAAAGCTAACACATCGATCCTGATAGCTCAAAAAGAGAATCTATGCTAGACTTTACCATTGTAACTATATAAACAGTCTTCGTTAGTCGTTTCATTATCGATAAGTTAATTCATTCTATGACTTTCTGTTATCGCCTGTCGTGGACAGCAGCCCTTTTCATGGGAATTGGTCTCGGAAAACTTCAAGCGGAATTATCGGAAGATGTTAGCGAGGGAGAAATGCTTTTCGCCCTAGACGTTAAACCAATCCTGGCTACCAAGTGCTTTTCCTGCCACGGAGATGATCCCGAGAAAATCGAGGGCGGACTCGATATGACGACCCGCGAGGGGCTTCTCAAAGGGGGAGAGTCCTTCGACGATGTCCTCATTCCCGGTAATTCTGAATTTAGTTTCATAATGGAGGCTGTCAGCTGGGAGGACCCAGACTACGAGATGCCTCCAAAGGAGAGTGACCGTCTTACTGAGGTTCAAATTTGGTCCATTCGGGATTGGATAAAGAAAGGTGCTCCCTGGCTGGATGATGATCGTGTCGCAGCTATTCGCGATGAATATGCGGAAGGGGTTATTGTACAAACAAGCGGCGCGCTTAGCGAAGATTGGGCCAATAGGCGATACAAGGAGCAAGACCTATGGGCTTACCAGCCAATCACCAACCCGGCCATACCCAAAACTAAAAGCGGTGCGTACCACCCAATCGACGCCTTTATCGACTATAAGCTTGAAATATCAGGCATTCCCGCAGCCCCCCCGGCCAATCGCCGCACCCTGATTCGCAGGGCTACATTCGACCTCATCGGCCTTCCGCCCACACCCGAGGAGTCTGAAGCCTTCATCAAGGACAAGCGGCCGGACGAGGAAGCTTTCAAGGATGTGATCGAGAGATTGCTCGCCGATCCCAGATATGGTGAGCAATGGGGCCGACACTGGCTGGATGTGGCCCGCTATGCGGACTCTTCCGGGTTTTCCAATGACTATGAGCGTCCGAACGCCTGGCGCTATCGCGATTACGTCATCCGCTCGTTCAATCAGGACAAGCCCTACGACCAGTTTATCATCGAGCAAATCGCTGGAGACGAATGGGACCCAGAAAACCCCGAAATGATTCTCGCGACAGGTTTCCTCCGTATGGGTTCCTGGGAGCACACTGGCATGTCCGTGGCTCGGATCACGCGGCAAAAGTTTCTAGACGATGTAACCGATATTGTGGGACAGGCCTTCCTTTCCCATCCACTGCAATGCGCCAGCTGCCACGACCACAAATTTGATCCCATCCCCACCAAAGACTACTACCGCATCCAGGCGGTCTTCAGCACCACTCATTTTGCCGATCGCGAAGTCCCCTTCCAAGAAAACGAACATCTGATTGATACTGATGAAATCGAAGTCATGGATAAGCGCAGGGAGTACTTCGCTGGAATGCGGGATACGCTCAATCAAAAACAGAAGGCGGCCCGCGAGCAATGGTGCATCGACAATGGCGTCCCTGCAGGGACGCGTAGAGAGCTCATAAAACAAGGGATTCCAGAGGAAAAACTGCCGCCTCGTAATCTGGGTTTGACCGATGAGGAAATCGGCATCGTCAAAGTGGGACAGAAAAATGTCGCCCGAACTGAGTTCGAGATGAAGAAATTCGAGCCTTACGCCATGTCAGTCTACACAGGGCCTTTGCCAGAGAAACCCCAAAGTTCAGGGTCTATTCTGTCCATGCCAAAGAACCCCAGCGAAAGTGGAACTTACGAGAGTTCATATATTCTGATCGGAGGAGATCCTTTCGGACGCGGAGAAGAAGTAACTCCAGGCGTTTTCAGTGCTTTACCTGGATCGAACGATACCATTGAGGCCAACTCTTGGAATACGATTCCTAAGTCACCAGAGGGTCGTCGTCTGGCCTTCGCAAAATGGCTGGCCAGTCCAGACAATGTTCTTGTCCCGCGTTCTATCGTTAACCGGATCTGGAGCTACCATTTTTCTCGAGGAATCGCAGGAAATCCCAACAATTTTGGAGCGATGGCCGGTAAGCCGACGCATCCTGATTTACTCGATTTTCTGGCTACCAGCTTTATCGAAAATGGTTGGTCAATAAAGGAACTCCATCGACTCATCCTGTCTTCTGAGACTTACCGGCGTTCCACAGAACACAAGAACAGGGAACTCGTCATCGAAAAGGATCCCCTGGGTGAATCCTACGCTATATTCAGACATCGGAGACTGAGTGCGGAAGAACTACGAGACACCATGCTTTTTGTGTCAGGCGAACTGAGCTCGACCATTGGCGGACTGCCCGCCCGCCCTGAAATCAATATGGATGTGGCCCTCCAACCCCGCCAAGTGATGGGCTCCTACGCCGCATCCTATGAGCCTTCCCGAACTCCTGAGCTGCGCAATCGCCGCTCTGTCTACGCCAAAAAAATCCGTGGATTGCGCAACCCATTCATGGAAGTCTTCAATCAACCCAGTCCTGACGAGTCCTGCGAGTTTCGCCATGCCTCCACCGTGACACCCCAGGTTTTCAGCCTCTTTAATGGCGAAGACTCCCTCAATCGTTCCATCGCTACTGCGATAGACCTTTTGGAAAATAACAAAACACGCAAAAAAGCAGTCGAAACCCTCTTTCAACGTGCCTACGGGCGTAAACCTGACAAAGAAGAGCTCTTGCTTTCCCTCGAGCACTGGAAAAAAATGGAGGATCGTCACCAAGGCCTGACCTTCCCTCCGAGAAAACTCCCCAGAGAAGTGGAGCGCTCCGCGGTTGAGGAAATGACAGGTGCAACTTTTAGCTTTAAGGAAGTTTTGTTTGGCTTCGAGCACTACGTCGCTGACCCTTCACTAGCTGACGTTGATGCTAAAACTCGAGCCCTGTCCGATCTTTGCCTAGTCGTGTTCAACAGTAACGAATTTCTCTATGTTTACTAAAATGATTAGGAGCGACTCTACGCCGTATTCCATCAGCTATATCACCGCGGGATAAACCCGCTCCTACATTAAAATTCGCTTTCGCTATGAGCCAAAAACTACGCAAGGAGATCGCCGCTAACCAGGCTGCCGCCCGCTCCCTCAATCGCCGCAGCTTTCTCTACAGTATGGGAGCGAGTCTCGGAAGTATCGCTCTCACTGGACTCGATGCTATGGCCGACTCCCCATCAGCAGGAGCACTTACATTCAAAAGGCCGCACCTTCTCCCCAAAGCCAAAAACTGCATTTTCCTCATGATGGAAGGTGGTCCGAGCCATATCGATACCTTCGACCCCAAGCCGGCTCTTGACGACCTCCATTTGCAAAAGTTCGATCGCAGAGGAGAAGCCAAATCCGCCATGGAAAGCGGTACCCGCTACTACGTGCAAAGCCCATGGGCTTCGCGTCAAGTTGGTCAATCCGGTGCTTGGATGACTGAGCCTTGGCAACATCTGGCTGGAGTGGCGGACGACATCTGCTTTTATCGCGGTTGCCAGGTCGATTCGGTCAACCATCCCACCGCGATGTTTCAGGTAAATACCGGGAATCGCTTCGGAGGTGATCCAGCTATGGGATCTTGGGTGACCTATGGCCTCGGGTCCGAGAACCAGGATCTACCGGGATTCATTGTTCTTCCTGAATTATCGTATCCACAAGGTGGATCACCCAATTGGAGTAACGGCTATCTACCAGCACACTACCAGGGAACCCCGTTACGCCCTAAGGGATCTCCCATCCTCGACTTAAAACCAACCGCTGGAATCTCTCCTGAGCATCAGCGTGAAAATCTAAATCTCCTTAGTCGTTTCAACCACGATCACCTAGAGGATCATCCCTGGCAGGACGACCTGCAAGCTCGAATCGAAAACTACGAACTCGCCTTCCGGATGCAAATGCAGGTCCCTGAAATTCTAGATATTGACCAAGAAAACGATAAAACTAAAGAGCTTTATGGAATCGGTGACGATGAAACGGAGGTTTTCGGCCGAAAGCTACTCCTCGCACGTCGACTTGTGGAAAAAGGCGTCCGCTTTATACAAGCCTACTCCGGAGGTTGGGATTCCCACGATTTCTTAGAGCGGGCTCACGGACAACGTATTCGGAATATTGATAAGCCTATTGCGGGCTTGATCAAGGATCTAAAACAGCGCGGATTACTAGACCAAACATTAATCGTCTGGTGTGGTGAGTTCGGGCGTAGTCCAGATAATGGTATTCGCGATGGGGGTGCCGCCTACGGACGCGACCACAATTCCAACGCGATGACCATGTGGTTCGCTGGTGGAGGCGTGAACGCAGGCCATACCGTCGGAGCCACTGACGAATTAGGGGCGGAAGCCGTGGACGTCGTGCACAACATTCGAGACGTCCACGTCTCTTTACTTAGTCTTTTGGGGCTCGACGACAACAAGCTCACCTACTTCCACGCCGGCCGCTTCAAGCAAATGTCCCAATTCGGAGGACAGATTATACCCGAACTGATAGCGTAGCAGTTAGGTAGAGCGAGAGCAGCCCGCTCTCGCTGTACCAACACAAATCGTAATCACTTCAAATTTTACCTCTACTTGTACGTATCACTATTTTCAAAACGGCATCATACTCTCGCATCCTTCTCCGCGATGCCGTGCCAAGAAACAAACCGGCAACCTACTCCTGCTTTGGAGATTTGATTTCGAGCGCAAGATCAATGTTACAAAACTCATTGCCAAACGTAAAATTAATGATTCCAACCTTTTCAAAAACTTTGGTGATGGTCGGGGTATCCTTGTCGCTCCAACCCTGATTGAGGGCTCTTCCTCTCGCAGCTACCAACATGCCACAGGGGAGATCATTTAAACCAATTCAATGTTACCAACTTTAATTTTCTCTGCCATACAATATTTTAGTATACCCCTGGGTGTCGATTGCTGCTGTGGTGAATTTAGTAGCGGGCGATCACTGAGCCCCCATTGATTTATTTATCAGGTGGGTGCTCGGAGATCGCTCTCTGCCTTCAAAGTTCTCTAAATATTCAAATCTTTCTCCATATTCCATGGGATGAGCTCTCCCGTGCGATCTATAAAACGACCGGTTTGCGATACATCCACTTTTGCTAACACCTGCCGCATCATCCTCACAGATTCATCGATTTCATGAGGTGCATCACTCCCACCCATATCCGTTTTCGTATGGCCCGGGCGGAGACAAACGTAGGGGATCCCGAAGGTTTTCAAGTCATTCGACAGTATAACTGCGGCAGCATGGGCTGCCGCCTTGCTAGTGCGGTAAAGATAGATCCCACCCGAATCGTAGAGCGTGGGACAACCTGCCTGACTGCCAATCGTCGCCGCAACAGGATTTTCTGAAGCAGAAAGATTATCCAATAGTGCATGAGTCAATAAAACCGGTGCCATCGCGTTAACCTTAAACCCGTCAATCCAATATTCCGTTTCGATACCCAAGAATCCCTCTTCTTTGCTACGGTCGTGTATGCCCGCGTTGTTGATCAACAAGTCAATCGGCTTCCCCTCAAGCGTCTCCGCAAACCGATCAATCGCTTCGAAGTCGAGAAGATCCAATTGGTAGACAGAAACACCAGATTCTAACAGTTCCGGCACATCATCTAGATTCCGACAACAGGCAATCACCTTCCATTCATCCAATTGATACTGCTTGGCAAACTCCAACCCTAACCCTCGATTGGCTCCTGTGATCAATACTGTCTTCATAATGAAATAACCACTTCAGAATACTGACACAAAATGGCTTCTAGCCTAGCCATGGCAACCCAATTGGTAACGAACCAAACGATCTTAAAGTTGCCACTTCTACTACTTATACCAATCTTGCTGCATACCGTCTGCAGCCAAATAGGTTTATCTATGATCATCCTCGCAATTACTCTGCCATCTTCTTTCTTACTTCAAGCTAGGCTGATCTTTCTAACGTCTATCTGTATCAACACAGCCTTCGCAAATTTACCGAATTTATTGATAATTGGTATCGACGATCTGCGTCCCGAACTAAACTGCTACGGGGCAACGCACATTCATTCGCCCAACATCGACAAACTCGCTGCCCAAGGAACTCTCTTCAATTATGCCTACGCCCAGTACGCAGTCTGCGGGCCTTCCCGTTCTAGCATGTTCACCAGTCTTCGTCCCGATTCGACAAAGGCCTACAACAACAAAACCCAATTCCGTGACAAGCGGCCCGATGCAGAGTCGCTCCCCGAGTTTTTCAAAAACAGGGGATATCAAACCTTTGGTTTCGGCAAGATCCTCCACAATACACACCGGGATCCAAACTCCTGGAGTGAAACCCAGCACTATATTCTCGGGAAGCAATACGCCTCCCCCGAGTACAAAGACAAAAGAGCAGGGATAGATGGTATCCATGAATCCAATAAACTCATACCATTATTTGAAGCGCCCGATGTCAGCGATGATGCCTATCGTGATGGGGAGACAAACCTAGCTGCGATCGCGAAGCTAAAATCGGTCGCCAAATCCGAGATCCCGTTTCTTCTCTTTGTCGGTTACCACAAGCCACACACACCGTTCAACGCCCCAAAGAAATATTGGGATCTCTACAATCCAGAGACTCTACCGTTGGCATCGAATCCTTATCCACCCCGGGGCGCTCCCGAGTTCGCCCTTTCCCCCTGGAACTATGTACGCAGCTTCGGTGGCATGCCAGCAGACGGACCCCTTCCAGAACCCCTCGCCCGTCAAACGCGCCATGCCTACTTCGCCTGTGTCAGCTATATCGATTCTCTCATTGGAGAACTGATTGCTGCACTTGAAGAAACCGGTGAAGCGGACAACACCATCATTGCCCTCTGGTCTGATCACGGATACCAGCTTGGTCATCACGGCATGTGGTGCAAACACACAAACTTTGAGACCTCCACTCGAATTCCCTTCATCATAGTCGATCCGCGAAAAGATAAACATGGTCAACTTACCCACGCTCGAGTCGAGCTTATTGATATGTATCCAACCCTTGTTGACTTGGCTGGATTCGACCTACCACAGAGTATCGAAGGTAAATCCTTGGCTCCGCTAATAGTAGATCCCAAGGCCTGGGATCATAAAGATACGGCAGCCTTCAGCCAATTTTATCGATCAGACTACAAGGGCTACTCCGTCCGAATGCTAAACCTCCGGTACACCGAATGGCGGAGTGCCAAAACCGGAAAAATCGTAGCCCAAGAACTCTACGACCACCGAAGCGATCCCCAAGAAAACGTGAACGTAGCAGAATCCCCAAAGCATAATAATCAGCTGCTCTACACCCAATCCCGCCTCCGGCAGCAATGGCCCCTAGAGTAACTTAGGCATCTTCCCTAAGCCAGCAAGCTGTCTTTCGAGCCAGCAGGCTAGAATCGTGGCGTAAGTATCTCATCAAGACCCTGTTATCTTAGGGCTTCCTTGCGGTTGCGCTCTGCTTATCTCAAGAGCAAAAAGGAGGATAAGCGTATTTGACTGAAAATAGATTTCAGCCCTAACACTCACACCCTAAACCTCAGGAACTTATTCCTTCCAAACCTGACTCTTTGCCGTGACGGGTACATCCCAGGGCTGGGGCGGAAGCGGGTCGTAAATCGGGTCATTGTCCTTTTCTGGGAAGGTGTCAATAAGTGGAGTTAAGCGAGCCAGTGCCGCTTGAGCTTCCTGATCTGAACTGTTGATCAGGTTTATCTTTTCTTCTGGATCGGCGAGTACGTCTACCAGCTTTTCCGCTCTTCGTTCCGATGATACATAAAGCTTGAACCGTTTTTCGCGTAGAACTCGATCTCTAAATACGAATCGATTCTCGACACCCTTATCGGTTAGTCTCGCCTCGTTCTTTCCCCCCATTCCCAAAACCCATTTTCGCGGAGTATCATCCGCCTTACCCAGCAAATGGTCCGCGATGGAAACTCCGTCGTATTCGTATCCTGGCTGCAAAGTTCCGCCCGCTAGTTCGGCAAAGGTGGGAAGCATGTCCGTTACATCGGTCAGACCGTCCGTTGTAACGCCCTCAGGAACTAAGCCGGGAGCACTCACAATGTAAGGTACGCACAGTCCTGGCTCGACAGGATTCGATTTCTCACCAGGAACTTCTCTCCCATTCTGCGTCCCTGTAATGGTACTCACCGTTCCGTTATCCGAGGCCCATACGATCATCGTATTGTCCCGTATTCCGAGCTCCTCAAGCTTGCTCATAAATCGGCCGAGTATTTTGTCGGTGTATCGCACCATGGCCTTGTGCTTCTCTAAATCTGTCGAAGCCCCGAGCTCATCGGGAGTCGTCACAAATGGTGTGTGCGTCAACACCATAGGAAAGTACGCGAAGAAAGGACCTTCCTTATTGTCCTCAATGAATGCTAAAAGAAAGTCGGTGAAGAAGTCTGGACCATATTCCCCATCATAGGTCCGGCTTCCATGCTTGGTATGAATATACGGATCCCAATAACGAATGTCACTGGGAGGATTGCCCCCTTCGCCTCCCGTCCACATGCAATACTCGTCAAAACCGATATCCACCATAGCCTCCGGCTGCACACGAAAGTCGTTCACCTGCCACTTGCCCGCTACGGCTGTCGCGTAGCCCGCGTCTTTCACGACCCGAGCCAAGCTCGGATTACGATTCCAGTCGTAGTTACATCCTCCACCCCATCTAGGTACATCCCAGTGGTTCACCCATCCGTGTCGGTAAGGGTACTGACCAGTCATGAAGCTCAACCGCGTAGGAGTGCACTGGGGCATTACATACGCGTTCTCGAACTTCATACCCGTGGCTGCGAGACGATCGACATTCGGGGTCTCAATATCCTCTGCACCATAAGTGCTCACCCATTCTTTCCCCAGATCATCTACGAGGATGAAGAGGATGTTTGGCTTTTCTTGAGCCAGCTGATAATTTTTTGTATCTTTTTTACGGATACAAGATGATAGTATTAACGACAAGAATATCAGAGGTAAGGCGAATCTCATAGAGATATACTTTCACTACGAAATAGAGAGTTCAAGACCTCTATTCTCATTATCTTCATGTTGAAGCGTTTTTATACAGCGACATAAGGGCTATAGCCGAAACGTTGAATCTCGGCTCCTTCCATTAAAAATGACCAAGACCAAAGAAAAATACCGCGGTTTGCCCTGATGAAAGTCCAAGCACAACTTGCACGGCTCTGCACAAGTGCAGGCACTACGGAGAACATTTGCTCCTATGTTACTTCGAGAAACCCATCTCCTGGTAGCTCTTCAGACTCAATCAACGGTAATCATGATAAAAAAAGCCTCCTCCATTACTCCAATGGAGGAGGACCTTGATTGAACTATAATTCAAACAAACCTGTGACTACAAATCTGTGGAAAGTGAGAACAGGATCTGACGGGCTTCATTAGTTGCCGCACGAGAACGAACAAAAAATTCGTTTGTCGCATTGTCGATATTGATTCCAAGGTTCCAACTACGTTCTCCAAATGTAACAGGGACGCGAGCGAATAAATCAAAAACCGTGTATCCATCCTCTACGACCAGCCTGTTAGCAGTATTGCCAAACTGCGGAATAGGGCCATCAGCATAGACCAACCCTCCTCCAAATCGGACCCCAGCGAAGAGTCCTTCTTGGACGGTGTACGTATTGAACAGTGTAAATCGGTGGGGGGTCGCACCTTCCAAAGGTAAACCCGTAGCCACATCACCGACAACCTTCGCATCGATGTAACTGTAGGCAGCCACAATATTCCACTGGGGAACTGGATTGAAGAATAATTCGAACTCTAACCCCTCGCTCAAATCATCAGTGATCGCTTGATCATTCACAAAGGTAACAGGGTTGTGGTCGCTTCGGAAAACGTTATTCTGTTCGATTCTAAATGCAGCAACGGATCCTGTTAGTTTTCCATCGAACATGTCAGCAAATTTGACTCCCACTTCGATTGCTTCGCTAGTTTGCGGTCCGACCAGTTCGCCTGTATTCGGGTCAGTTCTATTTTGAGGGCGGAACGCATCAGCCCAGCTAGCAAATAAACTCAGATTTGGGTTTATGCGATGCACACCACCAATTTGGAAATTCGTGTCGCTGCCTGAAAGCTCACTAGTTATGGCACCGCCAAGAGCCTCGTTCCTCTGATCCAAATCAATGTTTCTGATTCCTACTATAACATTGGACTGACCGTTGTTAAAATAGATATTGTCCGTCGCGTACATGGTCGTGATGTCTTGGAAGCTTCGTCCAGCCTGATTGCTTCGCTGTCCGTAAGCGAATATCTCTTCTAAAGTAGGCACATCGTCTGTCCAAATCGGAGTACCGTTTAAGATATCTTCCTTGTATAGCACATCTCGAAAGACCTTTCCTGTTCTGGCCTCGATTACGCGCATCGCAGCATTTTCTGTAGCATTTCTTCCTCTCAAACGATAATTTCCGCGACCCATATTATTTATGCTCTCGGATTTACGTACACCAAGGAGTAGTTGATGTTTCACCTCTCCCGTACTGAATTCGATTATATCATTTAGGGTATGTACTTCATCACGGGATATAAATTCGTTCGAATAGTTGTTTACTGGATTACTCCCATCCGGATTAAAAGTGTTAAACTCTCTGGCGGACATTAGGTGGTCACGCTCATTAAAATTGTACTTGTACTGAAAATTGTGATTATCGCTGAAGCTATGCCGAATGCCCATCGACATCCAGTAATATTGCTGGTCGAGTGTGTTTCCGGGCCCCGATGAAACGTATTCTGGTGGCAGAAAGGTGTTGTTAAATCGTGCTGTCGATTCCTTCACGCCTCCTACAGTATCATCGGTGTCACCGTCACCATTTAGGTCGGTCGGAATTCGCTCGAATGACCAAGTGGCTCGCTGAGTCGGGAACCCCGTCGCATGGTTTTCAGCTAGCAGAAAGTCAACATCAGTCGCCTCAGCAAGTTTATATGACCCTGACATTCCCTTAAACTGATATGCTCGATTATCAAGCCATCTCCAACCATTAGTTTCCTTATTATCGGTCATTATACGCAGACCAAGTCTATCATCCATCGCCCGGACCGTGTAATCCAACTTTAATTGGTACCATTCGTTGGTTCCTGTGATTGCCCTGATCGTTCCGCCCTGCTCAGCGCGGGGAGTTTTGGTAATTACATTAATGGGACCGCTTGGTTCCGCTTGGCCGTACAATGTGTTCGGACCTTTAACAACTTCGATCCGGTCAATCATCTGCATCGGCAAAACCATTCCTCCGAGCACCCCGTCCACTAGCATGGTGCTGTTCCTGTAACCTCGAATTGCGAAAGTAGACGCGACCGAATTACCGTTGTCGTTTCGACCGGTCTGAGTTATCGAAGCATTATAGTCCATGGCGTGCGTGAACTCCCCAATATGACTATCCTCTAGGAAGTCCGAAGTTATTATGTTGATCGCCATCGGAACGTTCTGAAGAGGAGTACTCAATCCCGTCCCAGATATCGTATTCGTCGCTGTGTAGCCCTCCGTGGCTTGCACTGTGAAGGGATCGAGTGTGTAAGCGTCGTCGCCCTGCCCATAGGCAGCCGACGAAGCCGCATAAAATAGCCCACAGGCTATCGGTAGTTTTAGGTAGTTTAAAACTAGTTTCATAGGATATTGTATTTAGTTTGTGTATTCTTAGCCAACCTGTACCTGCTCGTACTGGGAGTGGCAGAAAAATCGGGGTGTTTCGCTCTTTCTCAGCGGCTGAATGAGGGTGAGATCTATTTCAACCCTAAATCGACCGCCGACGTTAGCTTCACGATGGAATGGAAAAGTCACCAATTGTCAATCGACTCTCACAGCCATTTCACTGAAACAGTTAAGTAAAGAGAGGAAGTTGCGTGTACAAACATTTAGATCTGCACTTAATCGATTCAGTTTCCATGTCTATTGACACTTGGCCCACTAAACCATTATCACCCGCTTCCATACACCAACTGCCTTGAACCCTTTTAATCTACTCATCATTACTCCCGATCAGTTGCGAGCCGACTATCTCAGTTGCTATGGCCACGCCACAATCGAAACGCGAAATATCGACCGATTGGCCCAAGAAGGGGTACGTTTTGACAATTGCTACTGCCAGTCACCTCTCTGCGCCCCGAGCCGCGTTAGCTTCGCTACTAGTACCTATGTTGGTGAACATGGGTGTCGGAACTACTGGTCAACGATCAATCCTGAAGTTCCAAATCTCGCGACTTCGCTGAAATTAAAGGGGTATCGAACAGGGATGTTCGGAAAAAACCACCTGTTTACGTTCGATCAGCTCGATTCGGTTTGGGATGAAATTCATGAAGTCACGCTAGGCAATTACGACAATCACCCAAAATACGCCAAATCATTCAGTTCTTTCGAAATGGAAAAGGACCATGTCTACAATAAGACAGGCGAACTGACCGACGACACTATCGCCTTTATGCGGGACGCCGAACGTCCTTTTCTAGCATGGGTCAATTACCAGGATCCTCATCCTGCCTACACGTGTCCTGAGCCCTACAAGAGCCTTTTTGATCCTAATGAGATTTCGATCCCAGAATCTTACTACCATTACGATCGGGACAAACAGCCCTATCGAAACGAGGTCTGGAGGAAGCATTCAGAGATGGATACCTGCACCGAAGCGGAGTTGCAGAATGCAATCGCGACCTATATGGGCCAAATCCGATACGTCGACGACTCCGTGGGACGTTTACTTGCAATGCTGGATGAAAGTGGTCTCGCAGAAAATACACTTGTCCTTTTCTTCTCAGATCATGGCGAATTAATCGGTGACTATAGAATGTCCCACAAACTGCCAGCCTTCTACGATTGCCTAACAAAAATCCCTGCCATCATTCGCCATCCAAATAAAAAATGGGCCGGTGCCGTTTTCACCGGTCTGACAGAGGAAATTGACCTCGTTCCCACAATCTTGGATTCGCTCGGCATCGACTCACCGGCGACCATGGTAGGAAAGTCCTGGATACAGTCACTCGAGCAACAGGACTACCAAGGCAAAGATACCGTAATTTCGGAAGCCGGTGGGGGTGCACCAACCGCCAAAACACCCACCCCGGGACTCCGTCTCAAAGCTCCTCACCTTCCCACGAGCCTAGGCCCAGGTACGATGATCCGCAAAGGAGATTGGAAACTCAGCATGTATGTCGATGACAGATGCGAACTATACAACCTTTCAGAGGACCCTAAAGAACTGGTTAATCGATACAATGATCCCAGCTGTTCCGAAATTCGCACCGATCTAACGACCGAGCTTCTAAAGCGTATCATGGGAGTTAAAAACCGTAACTCAGGTATCGAATGGAACAACGACGCCTATCCAGTAGACGTGCGATTTGAGCCACTTCTCAAATTAAAGCCAGACGAAACGGGAATCACCGGTTTGGACGATTGAACCCCTAGGCAACGCAAAAGTAATTTGAACTTGAACCATCGTTCCTTCTAGGCTCGGCACAGTCCAAGTTTCTCTAGTTGCCAAATTCGTAAAAAAAGACTAATCGGTCCTATTGAATTCAAACTCACCTGACTCCATAGAATAATTCCAGACCAATTAATTGAAAAGCTTCTTTATCTCACTCAACTTGTTATGGTTTCGTTGCGGAGGAGCGGCTTCACGACGCGATCAATAAAAACGTTCTCCGCGTAAAGCCTCTCCTGCCGTCATTACTCATAATAAATACCCCACCCTTTCATCGTGAAAATCAGCGTACTCGACTCTCTCATCATACTCCTCTACTTCATTGGTATTATCGGGCTGGGCCTCTGGATATCAAGGCGACAAGCCAAGGGTGGTCGGGAGTTCTTCCTCGCAGGGGGTACCATGAAATGGCCGTTTATCGGAGCCTCCCTATTCGCGACCAATATTTCCAGCCAACAGTTCGTCGGCCAAGCGGGTCTCGCATTTGCAGGCGGAATCATCGCGGGTGGCTTTCAACTGGTAGGCGCCTTTTGCTTCATTTTGCTGTCCGCCTTCTTTATCCGGACTTACATGGGACTTCGGCTAGCCACCTCACCAGAGTTCTTCGAAAAGCGTTACAGCGGTCGCTGTCGCGTGGTGGTTTCCTTCATCAACCTAATGATGATTATCCTGGGGAACATCGCAGCCGCTCTGTACGCGGGTGCTTTAGTCCTTACACATTTGCTCGGATGGGACCAATTGCCCAATGCCGAATTCCTTTACTGGATTGCGATCTTTCTTATCGGTATTGCTGCCGGTACCTATACCCTAATGGGCGGACTCAAGGCCGTGATTTACTGCGACTTTGTCCAAATGGTGGTGCTCGTCCTTGGGGGCGCTTTACTTCTCTATTTCGGGATTATGGAATTGGGGGGAATTGAATCGGTCTTCGTTGGTAACGTCGATGATGCAGGCCGCTCAATGTGGTCGCTGCTCCGTCCCTGGGAACACGCCTTCGGCTGGCTTCCCATGCTCACCGGCGGACTAATTCTGGGTGTGCATGGCCACTGCACCGACCAAGACTATATTCAAAGAGCATTATCGGCCGGCAGTCTCTACCACGCAAAGATGGGATGCCTTTTTGCGGGAGTTCTGAAAACGCTGGCCCTCCTATTTATAGCAGCCCCGGGTGTAGTTGCGGCACAATTATTTCAAGGTCAGGAAATCGTCGCCCGCGACAATGCCTACGTCAGCTTACTCACGGAGGTCATGCCTGTTGGGCTTCTGGGCCTTTGTCTCGCCGGGCTGCTGGCAGCTATTATGTCGAGCGTCGATTCGGGACTTTGTGCCTGTGGATCCCTGCTGACCTACGATTTTTTTGCCAAAATCAAGAAGGGAGCGACTGACAAAGAACTCTTGAAAGACGGCCGCATAATTATGATCATCCTCCTTGTTTTTTGCATGCTCATCGCCCCATTCATACGCAATTTTCAAGGGTTGTTTAACTACCTCCTAGCTGTATGGGCCTTTCTCGCTCCGGGTGTTTTTGTTACCGTGCTCTTTGGGCTGTTTTATAACCGTTCTACAGAAAAAGCCGCATTTTCGACTCTTTGTTTGGGAGTTACCTTAGGGCTTTTTTCCTTCTGCCTTCTAAATATACCCCTACTTGGCGAACTCAAGAGCCAGCTTCCTCTATTTTTCCAGAACAACTTGAATTTGTCTCCTTGGGTCACGGTCGCTTGTGCTCTCAATATGTACTTAATGAGTAACTACGGCTATCGCAACGCGGAAGACGAACGCCGTTCCGAGATCGTGGCTATCAAAGGCGGAGGCCTCAATATGAGCCCGGATGAAACTAGGAAATATAAAAAGTTTCTCTTCGGTCTTAGCTGTTTCATCGGATTTACTATCCTTAGCTTCTCGCCCTTTGTTTTTTGAAACGATGAAATGAAGAAGAGGATGAAATTTTTCACTAGTATACTGTCCGACCATGCTGGGGCTTATCCTAAAAAAACCGTTGACTCGCAGAGATACCTTTTTGTCCCGTTTGGGCAACAAGCGGAGTGTCTTGGCGTAGCAGCGCGGAGACGGAAGTGCTGTTGTCATCGTTCGCTGTGCTCAATCGATTTCCCCTCAATTTACTGAAACCTTTAAATTGGAATTGAGATCTGTCCGTTAGGGGACTTATAAACTGACCGTGCCCCCCAATTACAAACGCTCGACCTTGAAAGACATTGCCGCCCAAGCGAATCTCAGCATCGCGGCCGTGTCAATGGCGTTAAAGAACCATCCGTCGCTTCCCGCGAAGACCAAGGATCGCGTTAAGAAAATTGCGGAAAGGCTCAAATATGCTCCAGACCCAGCCCTTTCAGCACTGGCTGCCCATCGAAACCGTCTCCGCGTCCAAAACAACTTATCCGTAATCGGGTTTATCTCGAAGTGGAAGCGGACTAGCGAACACACTCATTTACCAAGTCGGCTAGAGGTTATCGAAGGCGCCAAAAATCGAGCGATAGAATTAGGCTATACCTTACAGCATTTTTCGGCGAGTGAGGATGCGGCTAATCCGAAACGATTTAGCCAAATCTTAAAAACCCGCGGAATTCGCGGAATCATCCTAGCACCTTTTGAGAATCATAAAGACGAGCTCGATCTTGATTGGAACGCGTTCTCAGTTGTGACGATTGAGAAACCCGCGCGCTACTCATTCTTCCATCATATCCTGCCGAACCAATACGCACACTACCTGCTTTGCTGGGAAAAACTACGCCAAAGAGGATACACTCGCGTCGGACTTGTTGTTAGGTCAGATTTCGCCGACCGGTGGAGCCATCAATGGGAAGCAGCCCACCTATACGCCCAATCTCAGATGGAGGGCACGCTCGACACCATTCCAATTCTCAACCTTGACGAGACCGATCAAACGGAAACGATTCGTTCGTGGCTACTTCGCTATCAACCTCAAGCGGTCATTAGTCGATGCGAGGGATTCTTCGAAGCCGCCGAATCAGAAGGTATCAAAGTGCCCGATGATGTGGGGTACGTTAGTCTAAATGTTTCTGACGACAAACCCGGCGTCAGCGGCATTTATCAACACCGACGTACTATGGGGGCCACCGCAGTTGATGTACTCAATAGCCTCCTGCAGCGTAATCAGAGAGGGCCACTTGACGCATCTATCGGAACTCAGGTAAACGGCTCTTGGCACAAAGGTTTCTCGCTTCCCCCAATAAGCGGAGAATTCATCTCTAAAGCCAATAGCTCAACTATCAAATAGATCCTTCGATCTATTTTACGGGCCGATCAAAACCATCTTTAAATTCTCCCTAACTAGTTTGCCCTAAACCAATCATATGCTTACGCTTGTTTCGTGCCTCGCATTTATGGGATTTGTCGCTTGGTACTCTTGGCGTAAGACCCGTGGACATCTCTCGTCCGCTAGCGGCTATTTCCTTGCCGGACGAGGACTTACAGGACTTTTCATCGGTGGGTCCCTCCTCCTCACTAACATCTCAACCGAGCAGCTCATCGGCCAGAACGGATTAACCTATGCCGGGAATATGACAGCCCTTGCCTGGGAAGTATGGGCTGTGCGGGGTATCATTCTCCTCGCGCTGATCTTCTTACCTATGTATCTTGGCGGTGCGTTCGCTACGATGCCCAACTTTCTCAAATCCCGCTACGGCGAAGGGACCGGCCGACTCGTCAGTTGCTTACTCATGTTTGGATACATCTTCATTTGGTCCCCTAGCGTGCTCTACAGCGGCACGCTTGCCTTAATGAAAGTGCTAGACTTAGAGGGAATGACTGGACTAAGCCAAACGCAGTCAATTTGGGTCATTACCTGGACGATTGGTATCGTCGGTTCGATCTACGCGATCAGCGGCGGACTTCGAGCGGTCGCTATATCCGATACGCTTAACGGAATTGGACTGCTTTTAATTGGCTGCCTCCTCCCGATTTTCGGGCTCATGGCCTTGGGTGACAAACTCAGTGGCGGAATTGGAACCGCCCTTACCGAGATCACCACGACCCACACTGAAAAACTCAATGCCATTGGAACGGGTAGCGAACTGGACGCAATTCCAATTTCCGCAGTATTCACCGGACTAATGGTCATGGCCATTTTTTACTGGAGCACCAACCAGTTCATCATCCAGCGGGCACTGGGTGCCGCCAGTCTCAAAGAAGGACAAAAAGGGCTCCTCTTGTCCGGATTTTTCAAAATGCTCATCCCTTTCATGGCCATGTTCCCAGGATTAATCGCTTTCCACCTTTTCGGACAAAATCTTTCACCGAATGACATGGCCTACCCCGCTTTGGTCGAAGCCACGCTGCCTAAACCGCTCCTAGGCCTGTTTATTGCCGTTATGCTTGGTACAGTGTTCTCCACATACAACTCGCTTCTCAATTCGTCGGCGACCATGTTCGCCTTCGATTTGTACAAACCGATCTTTAATAAAAAAGCAGACGACAGGAAACTAATCAGCGTATCCAAAACCTTTGCCATCGTTACCGCGGTCGTCACTTTGTTTCTCGCTCCCAATCTTATTCATGCCACTGACGGTGTATTTATTTTCGTGAGCAAATTCGCGGGATTCATTGCTATCCCAATCGCTGTCCTAGTGACGCTTGGACTTTTCGCCCAGCAATTGCGCATACCTCCCACTGCCGCGATATTCGTCATCCTGTTTCACATCTTCACCTATTTTATACTTGTTTGGGGCCTAGCGATTTTTGCTCTCGAAATCACTATTCACTTCATGCACGTTTTCACTATTCTGTTTATTCTCGAAGCATTGATTCTCGTCACGTGGGCCAAGCTGCGACCGCATGGCGAAGTCTACTTGCACATCCACGCTCCAAAAGTTCCGATGAAGGCCTGGCGATTTAGCATGCTTGTCAGCGCTATGCTCTTGTCCTGCGCGGCCCTAACCTACGTTTTCTTTTCTGAAGTGGGTTTCGCCTACGGCGACGGCGTAGTCGCCCCGTCCTTCCTAGCGCTGCTTGCGGTTTCCTTGGCGATCTGTTTAGCCTTCTGCAGTTGGGCTCACGCCTGGTTGCAGCCTAGATACGAGCGGTACGTATCACGAAAATACGGCTAATTTCCGACCAAAAAGGCGACCGCTTCGGGCATCCAGCCGCTGTCCCATCGGTGCGGGATTTTCGGCTCGAAAACATACCGGTGTGCGATTTCCTGTTCGACCATCAATTGATGAAAGATGGCGCCCCCTTCCGCTCGCCTCCCACCTGTATTAAAGTAGAAAATACGTGCTTCTTCGCCCAACGCCTTTCCACGGGTCTTTATCAAAGAGGACAGCCGATATTGCTCGAAATTAGTGCGAGTGCCCCAGATGCGGTCAATTCGATCCTGCCGGTCCGCCTCCTCAATCGGGCCGGTGTCCACTCGAATTCCCGTATCCCATCCCGTTGCTCGATGAAACAAATCCGGATTGCGTAACAGCAGGGAAAGCGCTCCCCATCCCGATTTGCTGAATCCGACTAACAAGCGACCCTCCTGCGTCGCTATCGTGGCATATGACTCGTCCACAAGTGGAAGCACGACGTTCAAAAAGTGGGTCTCATCACGTAGGGCTGGATTCCTTGCATGGTCCGCAAACCAGGACATTTCTGTGAACTCCGGCGATACGCAAATCAAGCGATGGGTATTGTGGAGATTATGCTTTTGAACCTCTAGCAGTCCGTCCCCGAAGCGCTGGTCGTCTTTGGCGACAACCGGCAGCACATAGAGCACTCGATAGCGATCATTCGCATTGTAGTCGTCCGGTAGTAGTACTCGAACCGTCGTCTCGCTCCCTTGAAAGACCGATTCTACCACATGAGAGTGTATTCCGTTTGCATCGACTTCTTCAGCGACGGCTTTGACGCCAATGGCGACGCATGCCAGTAGAGCGAGGAGTGTTCTTAGTGTTGGGTCTTTTTCCATTCTTCGAAGTCTTTCACTGGATCATAGTCGGGGTCATTGTAGGTCTTTCGTTGTGGATCAATCCGGCTGTTTGGGTAGCGATCGAATACCTCACCCTCACCCAATATCCTCGGGTCCTTTTGGGCAATTAATCCTTTCTCTAATTGGTTCCACATTGCCTCCTTGACGTCCCGATATTCAGCCTTAGGTGCCAAATTCGTAACGCAGTGGGGATCCTCCACGATATCATAGAGCTCTTCTGCCGGGCGTTTTCCAAACGACAATTCGAAGTAGCGGTAGTCCGGATGCCCTTCATTCAGGTTCGTCAAATAGGTCTTTGTTGGAGATCCGTCGGTATTAGTGTATCCAAATTCCGGATTTCCAGCGGGCCAGCGATGTGGCTTGAAATTACGGACATACAGGAACCGGTCGTCACGCAACGCCCTTGCCGGGTAGCCGACGGAAAAGACATCACCATCAACCCGACCTATATCGTGCCGCTCTTTGCCAAGCAAAGTATGATCACGAGTGGTGTCGATTCGGCCTTCCCTGTCGCTCAACAGTACGTAGAGGAAGCTAGCTCCTGTCATTTGATCGTGTGGGTCCAGCCCCACAGCGTCCATGATCGTTGGGGCTACATCAGGAAAAGTGACGAAATCCGTCACAACGCGACCTGGCTTTACTTTCGCTCCCCAACGCACTGCAAGTGGGACCCGAAAACCCTCGTCATAGATCTGACCCTTTATTCGGGGAAATGGCATCCCATGGTCCGACGTCGCGATGACCAGAGTGTTCTCAAGCAATCCACGTTCTTCGAGCACGGTAAGTGCCCGACCTATGTGCGTATCGAACCATTCCACCTCGATGGCGTAGTCGGCCAAGTCACCGCGAATCGTTTCGTTGTCTGGATAAAAATCCTGCACAACTACAACATCCAAATCACGGCCGTCTTTTTTCCACGAATCCTTTTCATAGCTTCGATGTGGCTCTTTGGTACCAAGCCAAAAACAAAAGGGCTTATCGTCTGGTTTCTTGTCTAAGAAAAGCTCAAAGTTTCCAGCATAATCGCCTTTTCCGATTCCCCGATACGGCGCCTTAAGCGTCTTTTCATTGAAGGGATGCCCCGCTGGGTTTTCTGGCGTCAAAAACTGGTCGCGACCCCGGTGCACTCCTTTGTAGACTCCTGGTCCCCAGCCTTTTCCGGTAAAGCCAACAAAGTACCCGTCCTCCTCCAGCAAGTACGGATAGAAGGCCCATTTATCCGATAAGAATGGATTATGATTAGTCGCCTCCTCTAGCTGCCATGAATACCTTCCCGTTACCAAACAGGCACGAGCTGGAGCGCACTTCGGATTGCAATTGTACGCGTTGGTAAAGAGGAGCCCTTCATTGGCGATTCGATCGAAATTCGGAGTTTTAACGTAGGTACTGCCATAAACGCTCATGCTGTTTCGGGATGCATCGTCCGCGATGATAAAGAGAATGTTCGGTCTGGGCAGGCTCGCCGCAAGTGGCAGGTCCGCTAAAATAGGGATAGAAAAGAATGATAAAATGAGAAGAAACGGAGTATAGTGCTTCATAGACTTCAATGGCTTTGCTAGGAGAATCGAGTTGAGATGTAATGATGCCAACGAAAAACGAATTGTCTGCTAACGTCCGAGAATTCAGTGTTCAAATTTAGAGCTAGAATGTTTCATTAGACCTACCTTCCTTTCGGTTAAAACACACCCTCAGATCTTCTCGAAAGCTCTTTCGTATATTTTTCGTGCGTTCCCAGTAATACCTTATAAACATCTACTCGTTACACTATAATTCTTTTATGATACTCCGAAAACTCTCTTCGCTTCTTTTCTTCTTAGCTTCACCCTTTCTAGCTAACGCCGACGGCCGCCCCAACATCATCCTCATCATGGTTGACGATATGGGATGGAGCGACATCGGTTGCTACGGAGGGGAAGTCGACACACCCAACTTGGACCAGCTCGCAGCTGAGGGCATGCGTTTTACTCAGTTCTACAATAATGCGAAGTGCACCACCACGCGTGCATCGATTGTCACAGGTCTTTGGCCAAGGCCTGAAGGTGACCTCCTAAAAACAAACATGGTTACGCTCGGCGAAGTTCTAGGTGATGCCGGATACGCGACCGCCCTCTCAGGAAAATGGCACTTGGGAAACAGCGCAACTACTCACCCTTTTCATCGTGGCTTCCAGGAGTATTATGGACTCCTCGATGGCTGCTGCAATTTCTTCAATCCTCTTCAGCCCGATCCAGAATACAAAGGTGGACGCATCCGCAAATTTGGGCATAACGATCAACTGGTGACGTCGTTTCCAAAAAACTACTACACCACAGACGCATTCACCGATCATGCCATAGAAACGATTCAAAAGAACGTGTTGACCGATCCCGAACGCCCCTTCTTCCATCACATCACTTACACCGCCCCGCACTATCCTCTTCACGCCAAACCAAAGGATATTGCTAAATACAAGGGCAAATTTTTGATGGGATGGGAAAAGATGCGCGAACAACGGTATGAACGTCAGCTAGCGATGGGACTGATAGATCGAGAACGCTACCAAATCACGCCCACTGACTCAGATGCCTATAACTGGGAGAGTGCGGATCAGGGATTCGAAGACCACCGTATGGCGGTGTACGCGGCGATGGTCGATAACGTTGACCAGAATATCGGTCGCCTCCTTCAAGCCCTCAAAGAGCTCGAGGTCGACGACAATACGCTTATCTGTTTCCTGTCGGACAATGGCGGCTGCGCCGAAGAGCCTGGCGGTCGTAATCCAGAGGAACGTAATGCCGGTCCAGCCGACGATTACGTCGCATTGGGACCTTCATGGGGATGGGCTCAAAATGCCCCCTTTCGGCGGCACAAAAGCTGGCTGCAGGAAGGCGGTTCTAATACTCCTATGATTGCCTGGTGGCCCGGAAAGGTTAAAGCAGGATCGATTACCGAGCAGACGGGGCACATCGTCGATTTCATGGCGACTTTTATCGAAATGGCTGATGCGACGTATCCAATTAAACGCAACGGTGAAACTATTCTTCCTCTCGAGGGAAAATCTCTCCTTCCCGTATTTGCCGGTGGAAAGCGTTCCGGACACGGATACATGGCTTGGGAATGGAGCGGCAACAAGGCGTATCGCGAAGGCGACATGAAAGTCGTGTGGGATAAGCTCGTCAAAGAATGGGAACTCTACGACCTTTCAACCGACCGTACGGAAAGCGTTAACCTCGCCAAGTCACAACCTGAAACCACACACCGCCTCATCAAAGCATGGCACGACTGGGCGGCACGAACCGGGACTCGCATCAGATAGCAACCAAAATAAGCCCTGCGTCGGAGCCGACAAACTCACCCCACTCTATTTCCCTATGAAAATTTCGCTACTAGACTTCGGTTCCAATATTACTCTAAGCGCAACCGCCTGCGCTGATAATGATCATCCTAATCTAATCATCATAATGACCGACGACCAAGGATACGCAGTTGTCGGCTTCAATGGGTGCGAGGACATTCACAATCCAAGTTACTAGATTCAACCGTTTCCTGGACAAAATCGTCGTTTCAAAGCTATATCAATCGGTTTATCCAAGTTTCTAAATTACCTCGTGAGGCTTGCTAAACGAGCTTTAACTGGAAAGTTTTGTTGGTCTGATGGGAAACTCTCTGATTCCATATTCATAGCGTTAATGGAAAGGTTCTACTCTCCTTATTTCAGGAAAGCGTTGTTTGTGGGAGATTCTCCGAGATAGCATGACCTCGGAATCTAGGATCTTTAGAAGTCCTCTCTTATTGGTTTACATTTTCGAGAAACCGGCACAGATAGCCTCATTACGATGCTGTCAAATGCCTTTGAGAGGTCGCTGGAAATCTACTGCAAAACTAGCTTTAGCTTTTGGCCTTTGCGAACTTTGTCTTTTAGATTCACCTGATTCATAATAGCGAGGTCTATGTTCTCGAACCCCCAAGGTAGTGCGGTTGAGAGATAGGAATCGAATTCCGTTTCCCTGTCAGCGGAAACAACATACAGTCGGGCAGGTTGCAGGTTTCGAATCGCCCTATCTTGGACCCGGCCAAAACTCCCCGTAACTTGATCGAAAGCGGGGCGATAAATATCAATTTCTTCAACTGAGGCATAACTTAAAAAACTGAATACGCTCCGACGGTGAGAGAAGAAACGGTTTCTCATAAAAACGGGTCCGTTCGACGTAAACACTACGCCTTCGACTACATACCCTTGACTGCCTCCTAATCGGGAGGGTTCCAAGCGGATCGGCTGAACCTTCGACGATGCCACAAAACTTCGTGCAGCCACTTCAGGCGTATCTCCTTCTCCCACACTAAGTATTATGACTCCTTTCCCCTGCCGGTCAACCAGAGTAACCCTGTCCGCTTCATTCTTGACTCGCCAACCTTCAGGAATACTGAAATGGAAATCCAGAGCCGGGTGATAGAACCTGCCCCTCAATACAAACCCCTGTCGTGGGTTTTCACCGACAACGAGACCATCGATTTGCCTCAAGTATTCTGTCTCTCCCACTTTTAAATCTCCGTATTTCTGCCTCATCTCTAATGCGAGCTGATTAATCAAATTTTGCCGCTCACCCGGATCCGGGTGACTTGACTGCCAAGTGGGAAGGTTCTGACCAGACTTTTCCGAGATACGGCCAAGCGAATTAAAGAAGGCGGCAGACTCACCAACCTCGTAGCCGGCTTTTGCCGAATATTCTACTCCGTAAATGTCAGACTCCCGCTCGGCGTCTCTTCCATACTTGAGATTCAGTATCTGAAACACACTTCCACCCAATCCTAAAAACTGGTCGGCGAAATGCTCATTCCCAGTAATTCCTTGCCCAATCATCGCGCCTGCGACCAAGCCAATTTGACCCCATTGTTGCTTGAGTGCTTGCTGGGACGCATGACGGGCTGCGACGTGAGTAATTTCATGCCCAAGAACAACCGCCAACTGGGCTTCATTGTTCAAGTGGGCCAGCAGTCCTCTCGTCACGTACACGTAGCCACCCGGAAGTGCAAAAGCGTTCACCACCGGACTATCGATCACTCGAAAAGTAAATTTCAAATCCCTGTAGATGTGAGGCGTATCGGGCTGTCTTAAGTTGCTCTGCGCTAGGACGCGTTCCCCTATCTCTGTGACGTAATTTGAAAGCGATTCATCAGGATACAGTCCCATTTCGCGAACTAGGTCATGGTCACTTGACTTTCCAATTTCTAGCTCTTGCTGCCAAGTGTAGCCGTAGCTTTTTTTCTCACCGGTCAATGCACTGGGTTCGGTAGCACAACCTGTCAGTAATACGATAACTAAAAACGAACCAAGTCCCGAAAACAGTCTCTTTTTCAATTTCATTTCCACGAATTACAATCCTCGTTCAACTTCCGACCATAGACCAATTCCATACAATAAATCAATCCCACAAGATTGCAGCGAAATTGTTTCCTCTAAATGCAAAAAATCGTCGGGGTATGCCGCTTTGGTGTTAGTTACAACTCAAGAATCTATAGGCAAGGTCCGACGAAATCCAGTCCCGCCGGGCGATAGCTTTGGATAAGCACGAGTATTTCACGTTACCGATATTTTTTAATAAGCAGACACAACACACACCACTAACGGGTTCAGCTTCGGCTGGGCCCGTTTTCTTTTGCAGATCCTCCTTCCATTCGTATTGATTCTAAATTCCGTCCTGCCATCACAGTATGGCCGATCCAAGCCCACCTGCAACCAAAGCGAATGAATCCGAGCGACAAGGCAGAGCTATTTTTCAACAAAGTCCTCTCCTACGCTAACGGGTATCGTGAGCTCGGGATGTTCAAAGAGTCCCTAGCGGAGCTTTCCCATCTCCCCAAAACACTTTCTGATCGAGTCAAGGTGCTGCAGATGAAACTTGCGGTCTACTTCGATTCAAAGAATTGGCCGGCCGCCGAGTGCGTCGCTACGGAAATCACTCTCAAAGAGCCAAATAAACCTAGTCACTTCGTTAACCTCGCATTTGCCACGCGGCGAGCTAAATCGATACAAGAAGCGAATGCTATTTTGCTGAACGCGGTCGATCACTTTCCCAATGTGTCTCTCGTGCATTACAATCTAGGCTGCTATGCCTGCATATCCGGCGATCTCGAAACGGCGAAGGAACGCCTCGTTAAATCGATATCTCTAGATCCCGCCTATCTCGATACGGCCAAATCCGATGAAGATCTGGTTGCTCTCACTGATTGGCTGGAGAATCTAGAAATCGCCTAATGGCACTAACAAATATCCTTCGGATCGATCCGCTTCACCTTCTCCAGCTTCGCTCGAAATAGCTCATCCATCAAGGCTCGGGCCTTCGCGGGGACCTTCGCAATCGCCTCTTCTAGAGTCGGTAGAGAATCGTCATCCTTACTCGATTCACCGTTGGTGATCTCAGCAATACCGGATGCACCTAAATAGGCGGCCATTTTCTCCTCTAAGAGAGTCGGTCCACACTCCGCGAGATCTTCGCCTGAGTTAACAGGGTCCACTTTTTGGGCAGGGCTGGTCTCGACGACCAGCTCGGAAGCTAGCTTTTCTTCAGGTGCTGCTTTCAGCGAAACCTCAGAAACGACGGCCTTGGGCTCAGGCGAGCTAGATCTTAGTTTTTTTTTTTCCTCAGGCAGCCCAGCTGCGATTCCCGAAAGCTCACGAATAAGACCATCAATGGATCGGGCACGACATTCTTCGGAGGCCTTTAATAACGCCACCTCGAAATTTACCTTTTCGTTCAATCCAAACTTCAAAGTGCTTTCACTTTGACGAAGGCTGTCTAACAATCGGGTTATCGCCTCCGTTGTCATGGGTGCACCGAGCGACGATCCGGTACCACCGGCCTTAACGGCCTCGAGGAGGGCTTCTCGCACTCGAGCTTGCAAATCGACTAGTGCTCGAAAGAGGTCCCGCCCTGAAGAATCGAATAAATCCACCAGCTCCAGAATCTTTATGTGATTGCCCGTGACAATCGCGGTTGCCAAGTCTGCGGTCTGCTCCGCTCCCACCAAACCATAGACCTGCAGGACATCCTTCTCCGCGACAGAATCACCACAAAACGCAATCATCTGGTCCAAGATGGACTGGGAATCGCGCATCCCGCCATCTGCCATTCGGGCAATCGCTTGCAATGCGGTATCCTCAGCGGATATTCCCTCCTGCTCGCAAATATATGCCAAGCGATCTTTGATCAGCTTTTCCGAGATCGGCTTCAGGTCAAAGCGTTGGCAGCGAGATACGATTGTCGGCAAGACTTTGTGAGCCTCCGTCGTCGCAAACACGAATTTCACATGCTCCGGTGGCTCTTCCAAAATTTTCAGCAAGGCATTGAACGCCTGCGTAGATAGCATGTGAACCTCATCGATTATGTAAATCTTGTACCTCCCTTGACTGGGCGAGTACTGGGCGTCTTCGCGCAGGTCCCGTACCTGCTCCACGCCATTGTTCGACGCACCGTCAATCTCCAACACGTCCATGCAGGAACCACTCATGATGGATTGGCAGATCTTCGAATCCTCCGGTGGATCCGCTAGGGGGCCACTTTCGCAATTAAGGCACTTCGCGAACAATCTAGCCGTAGTCGTTTTTCCAGTACCTCTTGGACCTACGAATAGATAGGCATGGGCTATTCGGTTCTGCTCGATCGCATTTCGGAGCGTCCGGACTACATGGTCCTGCCCAACGAGATCATCGAATTTTTGCGGACGCCACTTGCGGGCAATGACCTGATATCCAGTGAATGACATAGAAATAGGAATTAACCGCAAAGCATGCGAAGAACGCAAAGATTTTCTTCGCCCTAACGATGTAAATTCTTCGAATGTGTTTAGTGATGGCACTTCGATCGCTCCGCTTATGGGTGGGACTGACTATCCTTAGTTAGCCAGGCCAATGAGGTTTCCCGAAATCGGCTGACTGAGAATTTTCAGCCCTACCATTTAAAAATCGGAAAACGGCATATTGGACACCTTCTAAGGAATCTCCGGTAGCAGGGGATCGCCGATCGCCCTAAATCAAGAGTTATTTCCCATCTGCACTTGGCGATCGCCTGTTGCCCCATTCAGCCTTTCCTCTAACTTGTATCAGGAAAAAAGGTGGCCAGGCACCCTACGGCGCATGTGAAGCGTGACTACCGTTGCTACCTTCCGGTCCTGGCGGAATTCGCCAGCCCATCATCGCATAGGACCTGGCCGACGGGAAACCTGACCCACTTTATCCTAGAATCAATATCAAATTTGGCGAAGTCGCGGATTTTATTGCTCACGCCATCTACGATCTGCGAAACGAAAAATACACTCTCCGGCGGGTAGACGCCTGAATGAGCGGCGTTTCAGATTCCAGTATCGTAGTTGTCCTCTTCAACGACACCGACATAGCAGAGACATTTCTGTGTATACGTTTTTCCTAATTTACAATCAGTATTGAATTGCTGCCTTGTATTATCTAATGCTGTCGGGCGAAAAGCAGCATTCCGTGAACTTCATTTCTGGCCGCACTCATCACTCCTCGCGGAAAACTGGACTAATAGTCTCCGATCCCCGGCATCGCTATAATTACCAATATTGAGAGCACAACCACAAGCTCGATCAACGTCTTTTCGACCTACATCTACAGGGATACAGCGACATTGATAAGAGGCACCCCATGGGTCAAGAAGTTGATTATCGGCTAGAGCAGGCGTACCGCCCGCTAAATAAAGACTAGTTGTCGCGGAACCTAGATTGTTTCGATCGAGCACCGGACTGAAATTGCCTATCTTCCCGTTCGAAGCCAAAGTAACCATGAGGGGCGTGGAACAAAATTACATTCATCGAAGGATTAGAGAAACCAGCCATTATCCTAATGAAATCAGAAACACTGGATCCGCTTATTCGATTCGCTGATTGCCCTATCGACCCCACTCCCTTCCCTCGTCACCTCTTAAAAGAAAATGCACCTCCCAGTTTTGAGGATGAAGCCTGAAGCAGTCGGGCTGATTCAAAATTTCAGCCAATGCTCCCTTCACGCTTAATCCTTGTTTGCCTGCAACTGCTTCACCACAGTAACATCTTCTAAGGTGGTTGTGTCGCCATGAATATCCTTGCCGGCAGCTATGTCCTTGAGCAAGCGACGCATTATTTTTCCGCTACGCGTCTTAGGCAAGGCTTTAGCAAACCGAATTTCGTCAGGCTTGGCGAACGGTCCAATTTCTGCACCGACATGAGCCCGCAGCAGCGCTTTTAGTTTATCATCGCCGTTGAATCCGTCTTTTAGCGTGACGAAGCAAACGATGGCGCTACCCTTAATTTCATGAGGACGCCCTACCGTCGCTGACTCCGCCACCGAATGATGGCTAATCAGAGCACTCTCAATCTCAGCTGTTCCCAATCGGTGTCCTGATACATTCAATACGTCGTCGATCCGACCGACGATCCAAAAATATCCGTCCTTGTCCTGACGACAGCCGTCCCCGCAAAAATAAACGCCCTCGTACTCGCTCCAATAGGTTTCTTTGTACCGTCTGTTGTCACCGTACAAAGTTCGGAGCATACTAGGCCAAGGTTCAGTCAAAACCAGCTTGCCGCTGGTACCTTTACGAACTTCCTTGCCGGCGTCGTTGAATACCTTCGGAACCACCCCGAAAAAGGGCAGACCAGCGGATCCAGGCTTAGAGTAAACGGCTCCTGGGAGTGTTGTGATCATAATCCCGCCCGTTTCCGTCTGCCACCAAGTGTCCACGATCGGGCAACGACCTCCTCCAATGACTTTGTAATACCACTTCCAGGCCTCGGGGTTGATGGGTTCTCCCACCGAACCTAGCAATCGCAACGAACTCAAATCGTGCTTTTTGATATGGTCTTCGCCCCACTTCATGAAAGCCCGGATGGCCGTCGGTGCAGTATAGAAGATCGTCACTTTATGGCGATCCACGATGGACCAAAATCGGTCCGGACCAGGCTGGTTGGGAGCACCATCATAAATAACATTGGTCCCACCATTACTAAGAATACCGTAGACGACATAGCTGTGTCCGGTGATCCATCCAATGTCTGCGGTGCACCAATACGTATCACTCTCCCTGAGATCAAAGACATACTTTGAAGTCATGGTCGTCCCCAGCAAATACCCGCCGCTAGTATGTAGTACTCCCTTGGGCTTACCCGTACTTCCACTTGTATAGAGAACGAATAGAGGCGTTTCGCTATCGAAGGCCTTGGCTTTGTGCACATGCGAAGCCGATTCTACTAAGTCATGCCACCAAAAGTCGCGCCCTTTCTTCATGTAAACCCGATTAGCAGTCCTCTTTAACGTGATAACACTTTCCACCGACGGACAGCCTTTTAGGGCTTGGTTGACGTTCACCTTAAGATCGATTATCTTTCCGCGACGCCATCCCCCATCCGCAGTGATCACCAGTTTTGCCGCACAGTCGTTCACTCGATCCTTGATCGATTCAGAACTAAATCCGCCAAATATGACTGTGTGAACGGCCCCTATGCGAGCACAGGAGAGCATCGCCACAACGGCTTCGGCGACCATGGGCATGTAAATTGCCACTCGATCCCCTTTCCTGATTCCCAGGGACTCCAAGGCATTAGAAAACTTACAAATCTCAGTGTGCAACTGCCTGTAAGTCAGTGTCTTCTGATCACCTGGCTCACCCTCAAAAATAAGGGCCGCCTTGTTCTCCCGAGGCGTCCCTAAGTGTCGGTCGACGCAATTCTCGCAAACATTTAACTTGCCACCTACGAACCACTTGGCGTGTCTTCCGTCCCACTTGAGGGTTTGTTTCCAAGGCTTCCGCCAAATGACCAAATCTTTTGCTTGAGTATTCCAGAACTTTTCTGGATTCTTAACAGACTCCGAGTAAAGCCTCTTGTATTCGGCCAGACTTTGGATGGCAGCCTGTTTCCTGAATTCCTGAGACGGCGGGAACTTTTCGTCTTCTTGAGAAACTGAAGTAATCTTGTTTGCCACTAATTATCCTTGATTTAGAAATAAGTTAAGAGGAGAAAATCGAATACCAGCAACTTAGCCCAATAGGGTCAAGCCTCGGATACAATAGCAAACTCTCAATTAGGATATGTGAACACGCAGAGCTTTTTCACGGCAATCTATTATTGCACATGTATCCGGATTTAATTACATCAGCTCCTCTAAACTCATAAACCACTCCACCTAACGCGAAGCGTATGGCAGACGAAACCGAAAACAATAACGAACAGACCGTACAGGTTGAAGGTGTCCTCGAAGTAACTAAAAAAAAGACCGGGCAACTTCTCGATCTGAGAAAAAACGGGCGTCAGCGACCGACCGATCCCTTTATCCCAAAGGAATTGATTCGGCGCTTCAAGCTGAGAACTGGCAACCATATCATTGCCCAGGCAACCGCCGACCCTCGATTCCAGAATCCAAAGGTTAGATACATCGACACCGTCGACGGGCTCACAGTAGATGAGCGACGCAAGAAACTGGATTTCATGCAACTGACAACCATCACTCCGGAAGAGCAGATCAAGCTAGAGACGACCAAGGACCGTATGACTACGCGAGCTATGGACCTGTTCTGCCCGCTCGGGAAAGGGACCCGTGGGATTATTGTCGCCCCGCCGAGGACCGGAAAGACAACGCTTCTCACTCACATCGCTCAAGGGATTAAAGCCAACCATCCCGATATTCGAATATTCATTCTTCTCATCGACGAACGACCCGAAGAAGTTACAGACTTCCGGCGCAATATCGATGGAGAGGTTTGGGCCTCATCCAATGACGAAGACCTGCCAAGCCACCTGAGAGTCGCTGACCTTTGCGTTGAAAGGGCCAAACGCCAGGTAGAGGTTGGCAACGACGTCGTCATACTAATGGATTCAATCACTCGTCTCGCACGGGCTCACAACTCAGCTAAAAAATCGGGTCGGACCATGTCTGGCGGTCTAGATATACGTGCTTTGGAAAAACCTCGCCAAATTTTCGCCGCCGCCCGGAATACCGAGGAAGAAGGAAGTCTGACGATTGTCGCATCTGCACTAATTGAAACCGGCAGCCGCATGGACGACATGATTTTCCAGGAGTTCAAAGGTACAGGCAATATGGAGATGGTGCTTGATCGCAAAGTCGCAGAAATGCGCCTGTATCCAGCCATGAACATCGCTTCATCAGGAACAAGACGCGAAGAACTACTGATTCCAGGAGACGTGCTCGATGGTATTCACTTTTTTCGACGTGCCTTGGTGCAGCAGAAAACCGAAGACGCCACGGAAACCATGCTCACACGTTTGTCGAAGACCGATAGCAATCAAGACCTGCTCGATTTGATTAGCCGTTAGTTTTCACCCCCTGCACCTTTTTCTACAACCAATTCCGTCACCGCTTGAGCCATGCCCAGAGGCGATTCCGGTGATTATATTGGATAAAGCCAACTTATCGCTTGAACTAGCTAAAAGTGCTGGCAGAACAGATGTTTCTTCTTTCCGAGGCTATCGGGGAGATCCTCTTCATTCTGAGTCTTTTATGGAAAGTTTCTCACAACAGTGTCTCGACATGGCTCGCTCCATGCTCAGCCACAATTTGAATTCCATCAATCAAGATGGCACGATCACACCTGTGGAAGGTGAAGAGCCTCGCCTCGACGAGCCCGGACATGCGGCGCTTGCGATTGGGGAGTTCTATCGGGCTACTGGCGAACCAGAACTTGACGGCAAGGATCTCATTGACCTCGCGGCTCGGTGCATCACCCAACAAGTTTTCCGTGATCCTCCACAAGAGAACGGGTTGGCTTCTGCCGCCCTAGCCCTCCTTTCTTTTGGACCTTCCAAGGAACGGAATCCAGTTTGGGAACGCCTAGTGCAAGAAACTCGCGAGCGTTTAGACAAACTACTACTGAACCGAAGCGACTACAACAATCACTGGCAAACCTTCAACATTGCGAAGGCCGTTTGCCGCTTCAGCCTTGGACTTTCGAAAAAAGACGAAACAGGTCGCCTCATTGAGCGTTTCTTGGATCGCATCGACCAGACAAGCTCGAATGGCTACTTTGATGACATCGATGACGGCATCGGAGGCTCCTACTCGCTTCATGGAGTCATGTCTTTCGTATTCATCAGGCAGTCGCTTCAGCTTCATTCTAATTCTGGCTTGAGGGAGCGTAAGTTGCCTAGCCTTCGCACGTATGCCCAAAAGTATATAAAGATTCTTCCCGACCTTGTAAGAGAAGACGGACTGGGCTGGTCTTTCTCGAAAAGCTCCGGTACCTACGGACAGATGCACTTGATCTCACTTCTGCTCCAGGGCTTTCGCGATGGATGGGTTCCCGATGATCGCCAGCAAAAGTACTTCGACCTTTTGCGTCGCCTGTTTTACTTTTTCTACGTCACCTTCCTTGATCAGGAACATGGATATTTGATCGTTCGCGATCAGGAGCGCACAGCTTTCGCTGGACATACCACGCGCCTCTCCAACTTTGATGGAGCCCGGTACCTGAGCCAATGGGCTAGACTCTCGAGAGATATCAAGGCACCATCTGGAGCCCCCGCAGATCCATTCAAGTCTGGGTGTCGCTTCGTCATTTTCGACAAGTCTAATAAGAAAGAGCAAGGGCTACTGCTTTACCGAAATGTCGATTCTGGGCTAAAGATTCAAATGCCGCTCGTTTCCTGCGGAGCGAAACCGACTGCAGACGGCCTCCCCTTCCCTCATTCGCCGGGGGTTTTCGATTGGCCAAACAATACTTATTTGCCGATTCTGATTCCGGAACTAACGTTCTACGGAGAAAAGTACATTCCGGCATTTTACGGCAAAAGGTGCACCACGGGCCTCGGCCTTAAGCGCTCTTTCTACTTTCGATACGAGCAGCCCGACCTAATAAGCACAAACGAGAAACTTGCTAATAATATCGGTTCTTGCAAAGTTAGCTGGACCTTTGCAGGCAACAAAATCACCAGCGAGTTTATCTATACCGTAAAGAATCAGATCACTATGGATCGGTTTCGCTATATGCTGGCGATTGGCTCTCCCCACTCAAAGTACCGGGTGGATTCTTCTCCCATGCTTGGTCAGGAAGGGCTCCGCTGCCAAGTTCTTAAGGATGACTTCCAAGGTACTTGGAAAGAAACGGAGGTTGTAACCAACGACCCAACTTACCGGACTAACTACGGCAACCTTCACTACTTACAAACCTTGGAACGAGACCATCCGCTCATCATGCGACCTGGTCAAACCTACCGACTCTCAGTGTCGTTTGATCCAGACATCATTGCTGTAGGAGAGACGGAATAAGCGGCATTCCCGAGGCGCTCAACTAATGGTAGCTCGAATAGTAGCCATTCTCACATGCTGGCAAAACGAATCATTCCATGCTTAGACGTCCACGCGGGGCGGGTCGTCAAAGGAGTAAAGTTCAAGGAACTCCGCGATGCCGGTGATCCCGTATCTTGTGCGAAAGCCTACGATGAGCAAGGCGCCGACGAGCTCGTGTTTCTAGATATCACTGCATCGAGTGACGAACGCGAGATTATGCACCACGTCGTCGAGCAGGCGGCGTCCAAGTGCTTCATGCCACTCACTGTTGGCGGTGGCTTGCGCAACCTCGACAACATTACCCAAATGCTTCATTCGGGTGCAGACAAAATAAGCCTGAATACTGCCGCTATCAACGAACCGAAACTTATTCTGGAAGCTGCTCGTAAATTTGGAAATCAGTGTATCGTTTTGGCCGTCGACGCGAAACGCGATGGTGACAGCTGGCGCGTATTCACCCACGGGGGACGTAACCCAACGCCGCTCGACGCCATTGAATGGGCCAAGAAAGCCGTCTCCTTGGGTGCGGGGGAAATCCTGCTCACTAGTATGGATGCGGATGGAACACTGGCGGGTTACGACATCGAGCTTACGCGTAGTATTTCCGAAGCAGTAGAGGTTCCGGTCATTGCTTCGGGTGGTGCCGGTAAATTGGATCACCTAGTGGATGTACTTGAGAAAGGCAAAGCCGACGCCGTTCTGGCTGCCAGCATATTTCACTTTGGAACCTACACGATTAGCCAAGCTAAACGGCACCTTGAAGATGCTCACGTACCCGTGCGCCTCTAGCATACAAATCGGTCTCGTTCGCAAAAGATTTTTAGCATGCAAGCTTGGCAATTAGGAGCAAGGACGCTTTACTCTCAAACCGTGATCAAATTTCTTCATACTCGCATTCGCGTAAGCGACCTTGAAAAATCGATCGACTGGTACTGTAAAAATTGTGGTTTCACAGTTTTAAAGCGTAATGACAAGAGTCCTTCCGGTAATCAGATCGTCCACCTCGAACTGCCTGGTAATGCCCACAATCTCGAGCTTACCTATTCGCCTGACTTTAAGGTCAAGTTTCCCGAGGACCTGATGCACACCTGCCTAGGCGTCGAGGATATCTTGGATTATTGCCAAATGTTAGAAGACAATGGTGAAGACGTTTGGCCGGGTGACTGGAAAACTAAATTCACTTCCGGCGGTCTAAAGATGGCCTTTATCACCGATCCTGATGGATACGAGGTGGAAATCCTAGAAAACTAGCTCAGCAATAGGCTCTTGCCCGTGGGGCCAGCTCTCGCACTGTGCCGAGTTATCAGTTAATCCAGCATACGTGCAATGCGGCCTTCCACAAAGTCGGCTGCTACTTTTTCTAGCGTCACCTCAGCACAGCGGTTTGCTAGGTCCTCTCCGTTCATAGCATCACGCGGAACGACCACTCGAATATAGTTGTCAGTATAGGACGGCCAAGCATCCGGACGTGGGTTCTCAAACAAGACCCTCATCGTCTGGCCCAGATGTGCTTTATAAAAGTCATACCGCTTGTTTGCCGATAGGCGCCTGAGTCGAGCGCTGCGTCTCTGACGCTCCATGATTGGCACTTGATCCTTCCGCCTTCCGGCTAAAGTACCTTTCCTCTCCGAGAATGAAAATACGTGGCAGTAATCGAATGGATTATCCAAAAAAACGCGGCAAGTTTCTTCAAATTCTAAATCCGTCTCTCCTGGAAAACCAACCATGATATCCGTCCCAATATAAAGTCCGGGTACACTTTCATGTGCGAGTGACAGAAATTCCAAGTATTCGCCTATTGTGTACCTTCTCTTCATCTCTCGTAAAACCCTGTCGCTCCCGGCCTGTAAAGGAATGTGGAAAAACGGAAGCAATGCATGATCTGCCGATTTCATCCGATCGAACAGTTCTTTTGGAATCGTCGTCGGCTCGATACTGCTAATCCGGATCCGGTCAATACCCCTGATACCATCCAAGGCATCCAATACGGTTAGCAGGTTTCCATCCTCAGACCGGTAGGTCCCAATATTGACTCCCGAAAGAACTATCTCGCGAACCCCTTGGTTCGCCTTAGCTCTGCCTTCTTCAAGCAGATTTTTGAGATCCCTTGACCGCGAGGCCCCTCGAGCGAAAGGGATGATGCAAAAACTGCAAACGAAGCTACACCCATCCTGGATTTTCAAATTCGCTCTTTGATTGAAAGGTGCGTCTCCAAAAAAGCTGATCGAGAAGTCATCCTGGCTGATTCTTTCCCGTATGATGACAGGCCTTTCATTTTTCCCTTGGCCAATAAAGTCTAAAACGCTCATTTTGTCTTGGTTGCCTATTATGAGGTCTACCCCTCCAATTTCAGCAATTTCCTTGAACCCCATTTGCGAATAGCATCCAACAACTGCCGTATAGGCCTTAGGATTCTTCCGCACAAACTGCCGAATGCTCTGACGGCATTTTGAATCAGCCAGGTTAGTCACCGTACACGTATTGATAATACCCAAATCCGCGACCTCGCCAAACGGGACAATCTCGTAGCCCTCGTCTTTCAACCGTTGTTGGATCAGCATTGTTTCCGACTGATTCAAACGACACCCCAACGTGTGCAACGACGCTCTTTTTCTAATATTAGATACCATTTTCCGAAGTTGAAAACCCAAAAGCGCCAAAACCAGAATGTCATCAAAATTCCGTCTTCCCCAACTTAGCAAAGCTGTAAGGCTGCGTTGGATTCGGATTCTTCGACGAGTTTCTTTATTTTTGTACTCGCTCCTCTGGATTTCCCAGATTTGACTTCCGCTCGATCAAAATGGAGATCTTTGAGGAGTTAAGAAGCGGCAATCGATTGGCCAAATGGAATATCAATCCCATTGATTTTGGGCTCTTCGTTTCTTTCGTTCTAATTGGATCCTTTCTTTTGTCAGGACTCTTCGCCACCGGTTACGCCTACCTAATTAGCGGAGAGCCAGACCTCGAGTCACTACCGATGGTCATCGCCTCTGGATTTGGACTTCAATTGAGCAGCGTGCTGGCCTGGCTCTTGTTTAAGTTTTTCGTAACTTATGAAAGCGAGGACCGACCGGATAGTTTCAAAAAATCGGTTAAAATTGGAGTTATGGGATTCATCTACATTTATCTCGCTCTCATCCCCTCCATGTTGGTCTGGAAGGCACTCCTTGACACACTTCAGTTCGAATATGAGTACCAGTTGCCCGTCCTACTCGTTCAAGGCGGAGGATCGCCTATCGAGATGAGCCTCATGGCCCTCTTAATCGTAGTAGTGGCCCCGATTTGCGAAGAGATCGTTTATCGGGGATTCCTCTTTCGTTTTCTTTATCGCCGTGTCTCTCTTGGTTTCGCAATCGGAATTTCATCCGGCATCTTCGCTCTGATGCATTTGAATCTCTACAGTTTCCTCCCTCTTTTCATTCTGGGAGGGGGACTCTGTCTCGTTTACAGGATTTCAGGAAATATTGTATCCAGTATTACAATCCACGTTTTGTTCAATTTAGTGAATCTACTTATGATACTCTTTGTTGAACCTATTCAGCTATGAACCCTTTCGCCCAATCCCGCGAAGACCGCGTGGGCTCTTTAGGCGAGACGGCTTTGATAAGACGGATCAGCGAATGGCTGGGGGCAGCCAGTCCGGATCCTCCCGCTGGCATTGGTGATGATTGCTCCGCCGTCCATCTACCTCCAAACAAGTCTTATCTGCTGACCACGACCGACCCAGTCATATATCAGCGCCATTTCGACAGCCAATTAGAACCTGAAAAAGTCGCTATCAAACTCCTAAATCGAAACATAAGCGATATCGCTTCCATGGGAGGAACTCCCCGACACGCCACATTGTCGCACGCCCTTCCATACCACTTATCAATTGATTGGTTAAAGCGTTTTTATATTGGTCTCTCCCATGAGGCCTGCAAGTGCAATATTCAGGTCAACGGTGGCGATGTAACCACTACGAAAGATTTCCTCGGTGCTTTTATGACCTTAGTTGGCTACGGTAACGAACGAATTTTGGAGCGAAAGGGTGCTTCTGTTGGTGCTCTTATTTTTGTTACTGGCTCACTCGGAGGTAGCAGGCTCAAAAAGCACTCCAATTTCGAACCTAGACTCCCAGAAGGGCAATGGCTCGCAACCCAGGTAGGGGTATCTTCTTGCATGGACCTCAGCGATGGAATCGGAAAAGACTGTGCAGCCATTCTACTCGATCACTGTAATGCCACAATCGACGCTAGCCGGATCCCTGTAAGCGAGGATGCCCACGCATTATCGCGATCAAGCGGCCGATCCCCACTCGATCATGCAATCAATGACGGTGAAGACTACGAACTCCTTTTCACCCTAGAACCGGACCAAGACTATGATACTTTTGTCGACCATTGGAAAACTCGATTCAAGACAGACATCACTCAAATCGGCATTATCTCAAAAAGAGTAGCCAGTTATCCCAGCGTAGTCTTCTCCAACTTGGAGGAAAATATAGAGCCCACAGGATATGACCCTTTTAGAACACCTTAAATCGGGTATCGAGACCTCCAGTGCCGCTGACACAATTCAGTTGGCAAAAGAACTCGTTTCTACTTTCCCAGAACAATCCGTTATAACCCTCGAAGGAGATTTAGGGGCGGGCAAAACAACCTTCATAAAAGGGATTGCGATTGGAATTGGTATCCGAGATGTAGTCACGAGTCCTACTTTCAACATATTCAACACATACCGTGGCCGGAAGAATCTCCTTCACATAGACGCATACCGACTGGAAGAGAGTCCTGAAATCATTGATGAACTGATGCTGGAGGACTTTATGACGCCCCCCTACTGCCTCGCGATTGAATGGCCAAGGAACCTAGGACAAATTCCCTGGACTGTCACGCTTTCGCTCCACCTTTCAATACTCCCCACCGGCAAACACTGGATACGCACCGTATGCTAGTGCGTTTTTCAGTAAGACAGTCATTCGTCAAAATATGCTGCACTTTAGTAAATACCTGAGCAGCAAGGCAGGGCTGACGTTCCCTAGTCAGCCGACTGTTTTGTAATTGCCCGGGTCCTATTTGCCTGACCTTCCCAAATATGCGACCCAATCTAAGACACTCGCAGGGCCGTCGATCCCTACCTTTGCAACCTTAAACAGGATAAATTCCCTAACCCAGATGCCAGACCTAGCAGTCACTCTTAGGCTTCTTTCAAATCCTCAAAGAAATTGGGTGCCTAAGCTTTGGTTTTCGCTTTTTTAGTATCGAGGACTTCTCCACTTTCTTCCGACTCAGTCACCACCAGTTCCTTTTTGAGCACAGGAGATTTTTCCGGAGGAGTGGGATCCTCGATTATTTCACCAATTGGCTCAACCGGTTCGGCCTTCGAAGGCTCTGCAGTCGTATCAGAGGCCGGAGCCTCCTCTGAGATTTCGGGCTTTGAGTCCTTTTTATCACGCGCTTCTTTAGCTTCGACCTCACCTTCCGGCTCATTTGGAAACGGTTGAGAGACTTTTGCTTTCTGTTCCACAACTTCCGTTTCGACTGCAGTAGTCTCAACAACTTCCACGTTGGCAACGGTTTCAATACCTACCGCGGGGTGGTTTTGCTCGGAAGCGCTAGTTCGCCTTTTTTCAGAATCCGCTTTTACATCCAAGACTGGATCGGAGGGAATCGTATTTTTAGACGTATCCGATTTCTTGGGGCTTGCCACACTCTTAGGTTCGTTGTCCATCACTGGTTGTGCAAACAGTGAGTCATCGCTAAAATGGCTCACGTATCCATCAGCAATTAACCATCGTAGATCCTGAGAAACCCTTTTTTCGTCATTGGAAACAGCAGGATACTCTTCTTTAAGCCAAGCCTGATATTGGACAGGCAATTCCTTCGCCTTAATATTCTGATGTTCTTCTATAAAACGTATCAGCCGATCGAGCGAATCAGACATTATTTGCCCTTTTTTGCGGAAATTTCGTCGTGTAGCGCAAATAAAGGTAACGCCCTTAGAGCCCCTCTTGTAAATACTGAATTTCTCACGGCGCAGGCGACCTCGAATAGCATTGGCAGTTTCGAGTGGAAATCTCTGCTGACGTACCAGTTCCCCTACCACAGCCCGGCTGGCTTCTGTATTCGAAAACTTATCAAGGACCAACCCTGATACGCGAGCATAGTTGACCGCCTTAACAAGCTGCTCTTTTTGATTTGTTCGTAAATAGCCAATCGCATCATTCAGAGAATCGAATGTCTGCGGTTCTATCCCTTCAGTTGCCTTGGTGGTGTAGCTGGTGCTCTTCTTCATCGACTCCAACCACTCACTGACAACCTCTTCTTCACGAACTTGCTCAATCGACGACTTGAATTTCTCGAACGTCGTATTGGCGAGCTGTGTCTTGTGGTGCAGATTCAAAAACTCCTCATACCGGTGATAATTCGGCGGACCTATCAACTTTTTCGTAATGCCACAGCGATTCACAAACGGGAATTTCCCTGTTGGCGGTTCGACTTCCACTTCTTCAGTTTCAAAAATTACATCCGAATAATTGGCGACTGCATGCTGAATGGCTTCCTCTTCCGTTTCGAAGGGCATCCCATCAGGCACCGATACATACACTCGGGATGGCTTCTCGCCGTTAGCTGCTTTCCGCGTCACACTCGCTACATATCGGTCAGACTTCTCTAAGAAAATCTTGGCCACATGAAAAAGCTCATAGGTAATTTGGTTCGTCCTCAATGCCTTAATTATGGTAGAGAAGCCCGCATCATCTGGATAGAAATCTACCGCGAACACCGCGCTTTCATAGGGTCGGAAGTCTTGAAAGCGATCGCCTCTTGGGTGCTCATCTCCTCCGGCACGATTACCTCGATTACGGAATCGACGATCCCCAGTTTGCCCCTTTCCTCCATCTCCTCGCGTAGACCTGTCCGTAAACGAAAGTTTCGGAGGCCTCCGGTCCTTTCTCAAACCACCGTCACTGCGGCGATCCGGCCGTCTTCCCTTGCCTGCACCGCGCCTGAAGCTTCCCCGTTCGTCGCCTCTGGGCTTTTTTCCGGCATCCGTCCATTGCGTGCCAAAGTTAAAACTCTGAAGAGCGGATAGATCGAGGGATTTGGATTCCGGCTCTTCAGTCGGCTCCGCGGGTTCCGTAGATTCCTGGGAACTTGGTTCGGTCATTTGATTTTTGTTAAGGGAGCCGAATAGGATCGTCGAAGTCGATAGTTTATCTAAGTCAAAGTGCGTAACAATCCTAAAACAGCACTTTTTTATTTGGTAAGCACCTTAGAATCAACCCAATTGACGCAATAAATCAATTTGTTTGTTTTGGCTCTTTACATCAACGGCCATCTATCTTTTTTTCCGACCTCAGCAACTGCTCAGGTGGTGGAATTGGTAGACACGCACGCTTGAGGGGCGTGTGCCGAAAGGTGTAAGGGTTCGAGTCCCTTCCTGAGCACCAGATTTGTTAGTAAGTCTAGTCAATTATTAGCTTACATAAAAAATCGTCCCACAATGAACACCAAGGGTTGTCCGGATTAGACCCAACGGAAAGTTGTTTTTTTCACACCAACGCTTATCGCTACCTACCGATCAAAGTTCAGAAGTGGTTGGAACACCTTTACAAGCCCCACCGAACGTCCAGAAACTCGG
>Ga0163109_10000052_pt1 | contig 98045 bp, 88 predicted proteins | sample CRUFie1St13metaG_FD_108704 | JGI IMG/M metagenome (GOLD analysis project Ga0163109, IMG submission 108704) | Marine microbial communities from the Costa Rica Dome - CRUD Field 142mm St13 metaG | ecosystem: Environmental > Aquatic > Marine > Oceanic > Photic zone | place: Costa Rica: the Eastern...
ACATGCGAGTAATCTGTGCAGTAGTCATGCCCAAAGTGCTAAAGAGGGCGATTTCGGCTCTTCGTACGTGTGCGCTGAGTGTCATTTGGTTTGCGATACCAATCCCGGCAAGCAGGCAAGTAAATGCCAAGAGCCAATCAAAAATGAGAAAATCGTTTTCAGTTTGTTCTGCTCGTATGCGGCCGAACTGTTCTCCTGAAATAGAGAAAACGCCAGGAGTTCTGGCGAGTCTTCTCATCCCAAAAGACCAATCATTTTTGCTTCGTAACAAGTGAGTTGGGTCCGAGATGATGAGTGCCTTCCCTGGGGGAGCTGCATAGTCCTGAATAAAGTCATGTTCCGCCGAGTTGATGAGGGCATAGGTACGCCCATTGCGATATGGCCCAACGGTAGGAACGTAGCCGAGTTCGTCGCTGACTCCGATGACTCGAAAGCGTCGTTTTCTCTCGGAAGACGTGATTTCAAGAAAGTCATCTTTCTCAAGCTCATATCGCTTCGCCAGCATTGTGGAGAGCAACACCGTTCCTGGTTCAAACGCATCAGCGATATGTTGCAAGTCTTCTCTTTTAGATCTTTTCGCTAGTTCGACGATATCGTCCTTCGAAATGGATAAGACAGAATTTGGCCAAGGTGTTCGCTGAGAAAGATGAGCGACAAATACAGAGTCGGATGTGCTTGGTAAATATTCTGCCGGGTCGGCCCAAGAGTTTCTTGAATAAACAAACCAGTAGGGGTCAGTCGCACTGTGTGCCCAGTCTCTCACTTCGTTTTTGAGTGACAGTACCATTAGGTGGAGGCCCAGTAAGGTCCCGAACACAAGCATGACCGCAGAAATAGACCAAGCGACATCGCGGCCCTGGGTTTCAATTCTTCGCAGGACTAAGAAATCTGAGGCTTTCGCTTTTTGCAGAATTATTTTACGAGTCAATTTCCCAAGTGATGAGACGACTTCAGGGACCAGCCATAGCCCGGCGATAAATACGAGACATAACAAAATCACTTCAACTAAGAAGAAGTTGAGCGATGTGAGTTGGGTTCTAAGAAAAGGGCGAAACAGAAGATACGCCAATGCGCCTAAAGGCAAAATCAACAGGGACACGGTGGACTGGCGTTTTAAATACGAGTTTTGCTGTGAGGCCATATACCTTGGGCTGAGGTGATGACAGACATCAAGCTTTCTTATGGACCACATGGGTCGAAGAACCGCCAATAACGCGCTAATTGTTGCGATGATGCTGACGAGACCCAGTTGTGAATAAGGAATCCACAAACGGCTGATCATGGTGCGTCCAGTTGTTGTAATACCGTTCATCGCGGCAATGGCGCTGAGTGGGAATGCCGTCACTAAGCCCAAAAGACTCCCCACCACGCCTATCAAAATCGCTTCGATAATGAGTACACGAATAAGTTGACTGCGCGTGCCTCCGATACTGTTCAATAGGGCCAGAGCTCGCTTTCGCCGTTCAACGACCACCGAAAACGTGAAGAACACAATGAGAGCGCCGACCGCGAAAGCCCCCAGCGCGCCTGCGCGAATGGCCGCCCTCATAATTTCGTAGTCTTCTTGAGTTTCCTCGTCGGCCGTCGAAGGATTCGTGAAGCTGCCATCAGCGAGCACACCTCGAAATTTTACAGTGGGCACTAAACCCACCGAGAGATGTTGGTTGTGACGAGCCTGCCGTATTTCGGTCTGGGTCGTACTTTGGTCGATGATAAGGACGACATCGACGATGGTAGTTCCCAGCATGATACCAAGAATGGCGCAAAAGGTGCTGAACTTATCGGTCCACAGGTTCTTTAGAGCAATTGTGAATTCGAATCGCAACTTTAGATCTCCAAACTGCTAAGTTTATCGTGAATTGCACTGATAGATACGTCAGCGCCTTCGAGATACACGCTCTCATTGATCGCTCCATCGATCATGAATACAACGCGGTCGGCGAGGGCGGCATCTTCGGGATTATGTGTGACAAGCAGTAGGCTCGTACCGCGTTCACGAGTGAGGTCTACAAGTTTTTTCATGACGCGACGTCCGGTAGCGACATTGAGATTTCCAGTCGGTTCGTCTGCAAGAATGACATGCGGGCTGCGAACGATCGCTCTTGCGATGGTGACAAGTTGTTGCTCACCTCCTGAAAGCTGCGAAGGATAATGCTCTATTCGGCTTTGCAATCCGAGAAGATCAACACATGCATTGACCGCTTTCGAGTCGGGATACTCTTCGTTGATGAGATACGGAAGTTCAATGTTCTCTCTGACGGTCAGATTTGGCACTAAATTGAAGAACTGATAAATGACCCCGATCTTGTTCCGCCTCATCAGGGTTCGTTCCCGTTCGCTTGCGGCACTTAGGTCGCGTCCGCTGACGTATAGTTCGCCGGAACTCAGCGTCTCGAGGCCGGAGATAATATTCAGTAGAGTGCTTTTGCCCACACCCGAAGGCCCCATGACCGCACAAATCTCACCTTTTTTGAGGCAGAATTGGAGTGCGTTTAGGACCGGAACGTTCTGAGTCCCAAGTTTGTACTGCTTGTGCGCATTGGCGAGCTCAACGGCGAAATCGGTCATGAAGTATGTATCCCCAAGCTAACATGTTTTCTTTTGTACGTTATGGTCGATCCTTCCTCATTATTTGCCTGTATACAGCAGAATCTTCCATTTCAGTAGGAAACCATGATGAGGAGGGCTAGCCTCGGGGGTTTTCGTCATGCAAAGCGGACATCGAATCTATAATTTTCAAGTGACGAACTGATGAGTCAGCCCTTTGAATCGCCACGGTTGTAAGGGGTGATTGGAGTCTAAAAGAATCCTGGGCCATACTTACGCGTAAATGGAACTGGGGCTTGTTGTACGCCATCGCGGACCAAAAGTGCATTTGCAGCTTCGCGTCCGGTTGCGACCGCTCGTTCCATCAGCGCACATGGGTAATCGGTATTGACCCAATCACCAGCGAAGGCCAGGTTCTCGACTTTTCCGGATTCCATCAGAGAGTCAGCCATTGGTCGAGCCGTAGCTTGACCTGGTTCGTAAGACGTAAAGTTGTCACCACGAGTGATCGTGCTGCCGAGCACCTTGGCGTCCTTTAGTTCAGGTAATAGCTCTAAAAATGTGGGTTGAACATCTTTCCAGATCTCTTCTTTCGATTTCCCAGCGTATTCTGGCGTGTTGTAGAGGTGAAGCTCCAGTACCGAGCCTTTTGTCTTCTTCGCCCAATCTGCAGACTCATTCTCCAAGAGATGGAATTGAGCGACAAGATTGATTGGCTCATGTTGTGGTGGCTCAATTACGTCTGGTCGGTCTGCATTTGTTTGTTTGTCGAGCCACACGCGAAGCACCGAAAAAGGAGGTGCAGACTTCATTGGTTCAACGATTTTCTGTGCGCTCTCTAATGCAGGAATAGATTGACCGTCGCTTGCGACCGATTGTGCAAGAATTTTCTTTGTCGCTTTTGGCTCGGTCGCCATGACGACCCAGTCAAAATTCTCGTTCTTTCCTTTTTCGCCGACGATTTTTCCGTCTTTGATTTCCAGACCGCGAACTGGAGTCTTTGTTTCGATAGTGACGCCTAGTCTTTTAAGCTCTTTTTCCCACGGGCCGATGACCGAACGGTAATGGTCATTGTTGACCACTTCACGGTCCATGGCGCGAGGCTGTCCCACGAAATATTCGTGCATCATTTGAATCATTTCTGCTGCGCTCATCTTCGATGGGTCATTGAGCGTTACGCTCGCAGCGGGCTGAATGAATAATTCATAAAATTTCTTCGTGATGCCTTTTTCCTTAATCCATTCTTCGACACTCATGTTGTCATATTTCTCGAACGTCTTGTCGTGATTGTAGTTCATGACGTCGAGTAAGCCGAAGGTGTTCGCAAGCCCATCAAGCAAGTTCATGTTAGGAGACCGTTGAAGCAAGCGCAGAAGATTGATTGGATAAATTGGAGGGGCACTCTTCAGAGTCTCGGGCTTGTAGGTCCGAAATTGGAAGTGCACTTCTTTGTATCCGCGGAATTCGTCATTGATGTCGAGACGGTCACGAATTTCGCGGAAAACATGATAATTATCGAACCACATGTGTAGGCCATGCTCTACAGCGAAGGTTCCCGCATCGGTTTCTTTTTGACGAGTGTCGAGTCGGCCACCTAGTACGTTTGAAGCTTCTCTAATCGTGACTGAGTAGCCGCGGTCTGCAAGCTCAAGAGCTGTGCTCAGTCCCGCAATTCCACCACCGACAATTAGCGCTTTTTTCTCAACTCCTTCCGGAAGAGTTTTGGGGTCTTGCGGATTGACCGGTTCCTTAACCTGCGGAATGTTGGGGCGAATGACCTCAGGTAGGCCAGGTAGATTCGCAAACTGTCGTTCTAGTTTTTGTAGCCATGCTGGTGCTCCTGCTCTTTTGCGAGCTCTTGAGACATTTGCCCGACCAACAAAGGTTTTCGTCTGTCCTTTCGGAATCTGAAGAGGTGGAGCGCCTAAATCCCTTTCTTTTGTGCTGAAGGAATCTTTACAACGATTAATCTCGCCCGACACTGCTGATTGAGCAGCTGGTACTAATTTCTCGTTTTTGTAAGGATTTTGACCTGCGTTTATGACTTTGTTTGTGGATAGCATGACTACTTCCTACGTTGTCTGTGCGACAAAAATGAGTTGGGAAATGGCGAGGGAAGAGCGAACCGAAATGGGCCGCTCTCTCCCCACTTCACTCTCTCTTGTTTACTTGATTGGAGCCTGTGGCGCAGGTGCGTAGCGATTGTAGTTCGCTGACTTTGTATCTGCCTTTGGACCTGCGGTTCCAATATCTCTCTGTTCGTGTCCACTGTTCACGCCTGAGCGGAAAAAGTTCGGGACGCGGAAATGTTTTTGAACTTCGTTTTTGATTCCGTCAGTGTTGTCGCGTGTAAACCTACCAGCGTAATTACCGGGCTTAATATCTGTCCGACGAGTTCTAACGTTCGCGCCAATTCTTTTGACAAAGTTTTCTAATGCATTTCCCGTCTTCTCGGCGCTTGGTTGCTCCTGAGAAGGCATCGTCGGAAATGATTTAAATTCCTCAGATGCAAAAGTTCCTCGACGTGGCACGTCGAAGTTTACACGGCTTTGGCTAGGTGCCTGGTAGCTATCGCTCCCAGGATATCCGGCTGCTTGGGTCATCTGCGGTTGGGTCACAGCAAACATTGCTGCGACACCGGCTGCGCGTCTAACAGGCTCTCCGTATTGTAGGTCTCGTTGAATCCCTTGTTGAATGAATTGACTGATTCTTTTACTCATCTCTTTACCCTCGCTCGGTGGATGTCACCAAATGTACGACAATATCGGTGCAGGTAGTTAGGTGTTGCGCGAATTGGACGGATTTTGTTCAGAATTTGTGTAAGTTTGGTCGGTTTAATATGATTTAGGTCACATTCGTGTCGTAACCCGTTGTGTTCTCTGTGTCCTAAACTGACGGTACAGAGCGGAAAAATGGACACATACTTCGATTTGCCACACGCATCGATGCTGATTTGTCGTGATTATTGTCACACTTGATAGGTTTAGATGCCCAGGATTATACTGTTCTTCATCTTGTTACGAGTGGCATGTCTAATTCTGGCTCTAGTCGGCTGTGGTCAGCCTGAGACCGAGGTGGTCGAGACTCCGGTAGGACCTGCTGAGGTCAGGCAGGTTGATCTTGCGCCCCCAGACATCGAGCTTTTGCCGTTTTCAGTTCGCCTCAACAAGCTGGCTCACGTGTTTGAGACGTCGGTAGATGATGAGATGTTCGACGAGCTTATGCAGCATCGCTTTGCTCTTGGTGATCATAACTACGCGCGATCGCTGCGCCCCGATAAGCGTTGGAGTGCGAGAAAAATGGGATTGTGGATTCGATCTTTGTTACCCATATGCAGTTCGGCTCGGCTTTCTGAGTTGTATCCAGCGCTAACAAGTGCTCCAGATTCATTCATTCTCAGTGCGTATGGCAGAGCAGCGGATGCCGCGGACGAGTCTGTTCTTGATGATTTCATGTCCCAAAGCACAATGGGAAGCGATTCTGAACGAAGCTATTGCCTAGCTATCCTGAGTTCTATTGAGTTTGTGGCGCGATGATTAGGGCAAGATTATTCGGACTATTGGCAGCTAGTTTGGCTCTCTCGACCGCATGTGACGAGGCGACCGACACAAGTCCACCCCAAGCGACCTTGTCAGGCCCACCGGAATTGCGCCTAGACGGGACATCCAAAGAAGCAGAAAGTTATCTTGGAGCGCTGTCATCCAGGTTGGTACAAAGGCCGCTGGTGAGCAGTGAGCTACAACAAATCCAATCCGACGGCGTAAAAGCCATCGCGCCAATTGTTGAATCTTGGCTTCAGTCACCGAAATTTGGCAAAGCGGTACGAAACATGATGGAGCATTTGCTCAAAACCAATGGCAAACACGATGATGTAGACTTCGATTTACCCGGTAATTTGGCCGAACACATTGTTACTCAAAAACACCCTTACTCTTTTCTGCTGACTGCCGATTATTGCGTGGACGAATTCGGAGCGAAGATAGAATGCGACACCAGCGCACCCTACGTCGCCGGCGTGTTGACTACTCGAGCCTATCTCAGTGCCAATGCAAGCCGCTTCAACCTCAGACGAGCGTCGACCCTAATGAACGTTTTCTCTTGCCGGGGATATCCAATGGAATTCGAGTTGCAGCCTTCGGCGGAGAAAGAAAGTTTGATTCCTATGTTTCAGGCTCAGACGCCGGAAGAACAGACCGTAGAAGAAGCGCAAAACGGTTTCGGTAACGGATTCGGTTGCTATACATGCCATAGCCAGTTTGCGAATCATGCTCAACTTTACGTCAAATTCGATTCTACCGGACTGTGGAGAAGCCACGCTCACGGTATTCAAGATGAGTATGGAGAGCTCGGTCGGAGTATTGGACGTTATTTCGCATCTCATTTTGCGGAGCTCGACCGCTCTGAGAGCGAAACTGCTCAGGTTTTCGGCCAGGAGGTTCCCAATCTCGCAGGGGCGGCTCAGGTTATCGTGGCAGAACCTCAATTTCTTTCGTGTGCGGTTCGTAGGACCTTTGAATATGCGTTCAACTTAGACGAAACGCTTTCCGCCAGAACGGATGCGAATTTGTACCGAAATATTGCAGAGGCCTTAAAAAGAGACGGAAAAGAAGATGCTACTTTTCAAGATCTGTTTCGTTCTGTCGTAACGGACCCGAAAGTGTTCCGAAGTTACATCGAGCAACGGTGAGGATGTAGATGAAGTTTTTCAATCCAAAATTTAGTCATATTCCCTTGTCTCGACGGAGCTTTTTGAGAGGAGCAACTGCCGCTCTTGGTGCTGCTTGGGTGACACCCGACATTCGCTTTGCGGGCCGAGAGCTGACCTTAGGTAAAGCGTATGCACAAGCCATGGGCGCGAGTCGTCCGATTAATTTCATTGAGATTAATCTTAGAGACCAGTGGGATTTTGGCCACGTATTCGTCCCTCCAGGGATTGCGACAGAAACCGGCCCGATTATTCGCGGAGGTAATGGGCGAAAGCTGCCACTGTATTACCGTCATGATGAGCTGATCGACAAAGGCAATGGTTTCTATCTCACGCCATCTTCTACGGCTTTAGCACCTCACCTGGAGAATATTGCGGTTTTAGAAACCTGCGAACTTTCAATTGGGCGAATTCATGGGCATGAAGCCGCAAACGCTACGCGTTCGCCTGGGCGTGGTTACAGTGATGGCGGTGGCGGCAGATTACCTATGTGGAGAAACGAGCCTGGCTATGTAGAGCAGGGTAACGAGCCACATTACTCATCTACGCCAACCCCGGCGTCTCTTCATAACTACTGGCAAAAACAGCTGGGTGGATTGATGAGAAACGGAATTGCGCTCAAGGGTATCAGCCGCTTTCACAACTGCTATCACTTCGCGGCCGGATTTCCAGATGCAGAGCTAGATCGCATTCAAAGCAAGACCGCACTTTTTAATGCTTTCCCCTTGGATCCGAACGCCTATAATATTTTGGAGTCTGCCCAAGAAGCCGAACAGCTCGGTCGTCTTCTAGAAACGATAGACGCTCGGTTCTTAGATCGCCGGAAGTACAGTGAAATATCAGCGCTTGACCATACCGAGCAGCTAAAGGGTTTGAATCGACAGCTTTACTGGGGCCAGAGCGGTTCGGTTTCACTGCCGTTGACTGACGAAGAAACTGCGTATTGGTCTCAGGGGGTTCCAGCTCAAGTTGGTAACCCAGGAGGGATAAAGTTTCAGATATGGGAGCAAGTCGCGTACGCGTTCAAGCTTATTGAATCGAATATGGCCACTAGCGTAGCGCTCGAATTCGACTATGTAGATGTTCATGATTCTCGTCCCGTTGAAATGATCGACGTCATGGCGTTGCAATCGGCGATTCCGCTCGCGCGATTGATTGAAAAGCTAAAAGAGGCCAATCTATTCGATAATACAGTCATCGCTGTTTACTCTCTCGACGGTGGTCGCTCTCCTGCTGCCAATTCCTCGGGCAATGAAGGAAAGAACACCGTGATTCTCGCGGGTGGAGGGATTCAGGGTGGATATTTCGGTGACGTAAAAATTGCAGGTCCGAAGCTCGATGGCCATAAATTCAGCTATCATCGCCCGGATGTTGTTTCTGGAATCGCGAGCCCAATGGGCACGGAGCATAATGGCATGAGAACCCCAGGAAAAGACATCTGGCGCACCTTGATGCAGGCCCTGACCATTCCTAAGGAAGTGTACGAAACACTACCGGACGTTATGGAAGCTAAGACCTTAGATTTCATGCTTCGTAACACCTGATCTGAATCTTCCCTTTCGGTGTCGGTGATCAAGCTCACATAAAAGTAAATTACTTCTACTATCTGCGCTCAGCGGTAGAGATTGATCTTGCCAAGCTGAGAGAACCTTCGTTCAAGTGAGGCTGTGTTTAGCCGTACATTTACGAAGCTTGGCCCTCTGTTTTTGTGGGCGATTGCTTTCGCTGGCTGTAGTGACTCAGAACCTGAGGTTTGTGCTCCGGCCAGTTTCGCCTTCACCGATACAGAACTTGTGTTGAACAATTCGTGCCTGAAAGTCGACTTACGGTTCGAAGGCCAAGTTCAAGTCGACCAAGAATGGAAGACGGGTCAATGCGCTGTAACGAATCAGGAAATGAAGTGTTCCTTCGTAGACGCAGGAGTGTACACGTTGAAGTTGAATGAGGGGGCTTTGACTTCTTCATTTGAATCGAGTGCTCAAATCACTCTCCGAGGTCTGAGAATTCGAGGGCAGGGTGCACTGCCGAACGCGAATGCTTGGTTGTCGAACGGTTTTCAATCTTGGTCGCAAAGCGGTGTAATTCAAATTGGGCGGCAGCCGACTGAAAACGCTGTCAATAAAGCCTTACGGCTCGAGGGTGACCCGGAAGTCCTCAGAGAAGGTACAGAGCTTTCTTGGTGGTATAGTTTCATCGGAAGCTCAACGGGACCGAGTGTCGTCGCGGGTGTAACCTCAGTTGATCGCTGGAGAAGTTGGGTGAGTGTTTACGGTGCACCGGGTACCGAACAAGACATCATCGTAGAACTTAATCACGGAGGTGCAGAAGAGTCTTTGAGCCTAAAGGCTGGTGATATCGTCGATGGCGAACCTTGGTTTGTTCAAGCCACGGCGGAGCTTAACTCGAGCCTAAAGACCTATGCGCAGAAGGTAAATCACCGCAAGCACTCTGCAGATATTCAACCCGCGCTTGGTTGGAATTCTTGGTACGACCTTTGGGATAAAGTTTCGAGCGAAGACATCATTGCAAATGCCAGTATTGCTGCCACGATGCTCAACGCCTGGGTTCCAAATTATGAGTCTGAACTGACTATGGTCATAGATGATGGCTGGCAAACGGCGTGGGGAGAATGGTTCCCCAACGATAAATTTTCTCAGGGCATGGACGCTGTGGCTCAAGACATCGCTCAAAAGGGCTGGCGTCCAGGCATCTGGCTAGCTCCTTTGCTCGTCGACCCAATGAGTGCTTTAGCATCAGAGCATCCCGATTGGCTGATCATGGGTGCCGCTTTTCTTCATCCGATTCACGGCAATCTTCGCGTTCTCGACGTCACGAATCCTGAGGCGGCTGAGCACCTCAAAGTGACAATTCAACGAATCGTGGGCTGGGGATACCGTATGCTTAAAATTGACTTCTTATTTGCCGGAACATTTGTCGGCGGCCGGAAAGCAGACAATGTCTTGGGGCTGGAAGCTTATAAAATTGCGCTGGATATTATTCGTTCCGCCGCGGGCGAGAAGACCGAATTATTGGCGGTGGGCGCACCGGGTATTCCGAGCGTTAGATATGTGGATGCATGGAGGGTTGGGCCGGATATTGCATTTGAGCAAACGGGAGTGAATTGGCATTTCATTCCAGGGCAAGCGCGTAACATTGCTGCAAGATGGCCTATCTGCACCATCACTTACTGCGATGGTGACCCAGCTTTACTACGAGGATTACCTGAGTCTGAAGTCAAAGTAGGGGCTTGGGTGGCGGCTCTCGCGGGCGGCGCTTTTTTTCTTTCTGATAACCTCACAAAACTGGAAGAATCCCGTAAAAACATGGACTTAGATCCCAAAGTCTTCGCTTTGGGGCTAGCAGGTTCCCCGGCTATTCCATTGGACAATTTTCCGAAAGTCCCTCCGACGCAACTTACGAGCATTGTTGACGATATATACAAACAGAAGACGACTCACGTCGTGCCTCAGCGGTGGCAGCTTCCTTCTGGCGAAACGATACTGATGAACCTTACAGAAAATGAGGTTCCGGTAGCCGAGCAGGTTGTCCCGGCGCGCATGGTCGTTGTTGGCGGAGAGTAAGCACGGTAAAACAGTTGAGAGCTGTCGTGGGAACGATTCGTGTGGTGGAACGAGGGATGAGAGTGACTGACACAGACAAACTCCTAGAGGCTTTTCTGGGTGCGACGAAAGGGACTGTCGAATCACTCTTAGGCGCTGCTGAACGAACCGATGTGAATAAACAAAAATTGATGCGCGAACATCTGCGTATTATGGCCAATACTCACCTGGATATTTCTCGAAGGGTTGAGCAAGGCAAGTATGACGTTTCTCAGGCCCTTATGAATGAATTCCGTGCATACCGAAAGAATCTCGAAACGCATACTTGGCTGAAAGCAGATCTCAATGACTGGGTGCACGAACTGACTCGAGACTGGAAATGCTCTGCTTGCCGCGAATCTGTCGCTATGAAACTGGAAATTGATCCGAAATCGGAGACCATTATCGCCGTCTGTAAAGCTTGCGAAAGTCTGACTCCGCTATCCGAAAGCTCCCAGCACCGGGCTCACGAACTTCTTACGGATAATTCGTTTCCTGAGGAGGGCGCGTAGAATGCCCGGTGTAAAAATAAATAATCCTATCTGGGATCGATTCCGGCGAAAAGAAACGTCAACGCCTTCAAAGCCAAAGGAGTCTTTACCAACGCCGACAACGAGTCCTGTCGACCAATGGGCAAGACAGCCCATTACTCGAACTGAAGCGATGCAGCGTCTCGGCGTGGATGAAAAGAGTGGGAATTCAAAAATTCTTGAATCATTTGAACCTTCGAGGTTTGCGACAGTTCGTTTAGCCTCAGTAAAAGGCAAGGTTGTGTGGGCCAACCCTGAACTGGCACGAGAACTTGGGTTTCCAGTCAGTCTTTCCAACAAAATGGACGAGCGGCTTGAGCAGGCCTTGCTTGAGAAGCTGTCATTTAGAATTCTTCCTTACGACGTCGAAGTTCCAGATGGCGCAAAGACGCTCACAGGATACGCGGATCGCTACGGCGGCTTTGGAATTGGATATAATGAAGGTTCCGGGCGAGCGGCCTTTTTGCCTTACGGCAATCTCAACATCAAAGGCATAGGCCAAACACCGCTGTCTAAAACGAAAAACGATTTCCACCATTCTCACGGTGGAGCACCGATGCGCGAAGGTTTTCTTGAAGCTATATGGGGCGAGGTAGGGACCAATCTTTTTACTGAAGGCTCCACTCGGATTCTCGCGATTATTGATACCGGCGACTACACAGAATGGGAGGACGGCAGTAAAGAGCGTCGAGCTTTGATCGTGCGGGCGGGCGACCAAATTCGGCCTGCTCACTTTTTAGATGATGGCATGACTCGCGGCGAAATGACCAAGATGTTCATTGAATCGACTCGAGCAACGGGTGACCTTGTTGAGTCTAACTCGCGAAATGGCCCGCGTCCCGACATCCATAAGACCTTCGAAAATATTGTAAAAAAACATGCGAATACTGTCGCGGAACAGCTGCGTTTCCGAATTTTGCATGGTGCGCCTAGTCCTTCGAATATGGAACTCGATGGCTCACAACTTGATCTCGCAACGATGCAATCGCAACCAAGAACAGCGCCGATTTCAAGTATCGAAGGCAGAGATTGGAAAGGCTACACTTTTGGTAGTGAGCATCTTTCACATATCGGCGCTCTTTCTGAGGTTTCAAACGCGTTACGTGCGCACGCATCTAAAAAAGAAATCAATCAATATAATATTCGTGATCTCGATGTTTTCAAAACATTCAATAGCGCGTACCAGTCCGCTTTAGCCTATCAGTTCGCCTGCGCAACGGGGCTTAAAGGAGAAGTGGTTGAGGATATACAAGGTGGTACATCGAAAGCGGCCGAAAGGTTTCGTAATGTCATCGTAAAAATGATGAAGAAGACAAATAAGGGCAGTATTGACGCGGACAAGAATGTCGTCTCGGAGGTTTCTGTTTTAGATGTTTTCGGTGCTCTAGGCAAAATGCCAGGTATCTCACTTGATGCTCCGGATCGACTTCGTGCCGTACAAGCGGCATTTTCACCGGTGATAAAGATAAAGGATAAGCTCAAGAGAGTGAACATGGAGCGCGAAATCCGTCAGCTGGTCAAAGAATTTGATCAGGCCTACCAAGACTTGATGAGTGAGGCTGAGAAACTGACTGATAAGCACTACGATGACATTCCAGCCATGAAACGGTCCATTGCACATCGTGCCCGTTTTGAAAATAAGCCGATGGATTTGTTGTACCGAGCTCAATTGTCTCACAACCTTGATCAAGCGATCGAATGGTATGAGAATAGTAATGACCCAGCCGTCTTTAAACAGGCGGTAGATATCACTATTTCGAACTCTATACGTAATGTTGACGCCCTCCGCGCGAGCGGAGAGAACTCAGTGAAGGGTACGACAGTGTTGTCGCAAAAGCGCACGGTGAACGGTGTGAATTATTCGGTCAAGGCAAAGAAGGGCGGTGAGCGAAAACTCGTTGTGAAGCTTCAAGCGCGCAAGATCGATTTTGATAGATACGAGCTTGCTATTCCCGGGAATCCTCAACTTACTTTAGAACAACTTAAAGCCCTTAAATATCGGTACACAACAGATGGCTGGGAGAATTCACAGGAACTATCCTGTTCGGCTAAGGCTTTTTCCCGAGCAGTGGATTGCGAATTTGAAATTCCGGTTCTGAGAGGCGAGACGGGTCACTTAGAGGGATTATTTCATTGCAACGTAAACGGAGATTTCTGGCTCAAAGACGGCAGCAATGATTTCCATGGTTATAACTTTGTGGTTCCGGATGAAAAAGAAAGAGAGACCTTACTCTCGAGCCTAAAGCCCTCTCTGCCGAACTAGATTTTTGTAACAGTATAAATTTCTCTGGCTTGTGTAACTCAGGCGACTATCATAGAAACGATAAAGTGATATTGTGTAGCAAACGAGCTGCGTTACCATCGAGGTCAGACTCGTGAATAAGAGAGAAAGTGGTCAGCTCCACAGAGTTGTTGGAATACCAGGTGCTATATTTATGGGCCTTGGTTCTATTCTCGGGACGGGAATATTTGTAAGCATCGGAATCGCTGCCGGTATCACGGGTCCGTCCGTTGTTTATGCTGTTCTTTTAGCCGCGGTCGTCGCGACCTTCAACGGTCTTTCTAGTGCGCAGTTGGCTGCGAATCATGCGGTGAGTGGTGGCACTTACGAATACGGCTATCGATACCTATCACCAACATTGGGATTTTCCGCAGGCTGGATGTTTCTTTGCGCGAAGTCGGCTTCGGCGGCTACAGCTTCTCTCGGTTTCGCAGGTTACTTTCTTTCCTTCAGTCAAATTTCATTTGCCGGTGACCGAGTCATTATCGCACTTGCAATCATCGGATTCTTTACTTTGATAGTGATGAGCGGTCTCAAGCGTTCCAATCAAGCTAATATGATCATTGTGTCAGTGACTTTGGTGGCTTTGCTGACACTCGTGATATTGGGTGCGCCACATGCTCTCGATGGTTTCTCCCCGCAGGTGCAGTCATGGCAGCCTCGCCCGAATAATGACGGCGCCGCCAAGTCCTTCATGCGCGCTACAGCACTGATGTTCGTTGCGTATACTGGCTATGGACGAATCGCGACCTTAGGCGAAGAAATCAAAAATCCTCGCCGTAATATTCCTCGCGCGATGATTACAACGTTAGCGATTATCGGCATTCTTTATGCGTTAGTATCTTGGGTTGCCGTCGGAGTGTCGGGCGCTGATACTTTGGGGTATGCAACAAAGAACCTGGCGGCTCCGTTACAAAAAGTTGGAGAGAAACTTGGCGTTGAATGGCTGTCGACGTTAATCGTCATCGGTGCGATTACCGCCATGTTGGGGGTTTTGTTGAACTTACTCCTAGGCCTGTCCCGGGTTGCGCTCGCGATGGCTAGAAGGAATGACCTGCCCAGTGGACTCGCGGCTGTGGATGAAGACAATATTTCACCGACCCGCGCGGTTTTTTTTGTGGGTGTTATTATCGCAGGATTGAGCTGTCTCGGAAGCGTTGAGACTACGTGGTCATTTAGTGCATTTACCGTTCTGATCTACTACAGCCTAACCAACGCCGCGGCTTTACGACTATCAGATGAAGAGCGCCTTTTTCCTCGCTGGATTTCTTATGCCGGTCTGCTGAGCTGCGTTGGTCTTGCATTTTGGGTTGAGCCATTATTCTGGCTCACGGGTATAGCAGTTTTGATTGTTGGCATAGGCGGCCGAGCCCTCGTTCGAAATTTTGCTTCCTAAGTTTACAGCTTACGTAAAAGAGAAACGCCGTAGCAATGTAATAAACTAAAGTTGCTCGTGCGGATCTCCACCAAGAGTGCGTGCTGTATGTGATCGCTTAACCTTTTTTGGATTTGGGCCAGTTCCGAGCCAACCGTCGAGATAAGGAACTGTAAATGAGAACCAGTATCCCTCATGTTTGTAATGATGCCAGCGATGTAACTGGAAAATTTTGCGATAGTATCTCCCTCTTGGCTTGTATCTGCTGTGCGTGAGGTAATGCGTCCATTCGTAGAGAAGGGTAGAGAATGAAGCACAGCCCATGAATACGGCGGTGTGAGCAATATTTGACGTAATTAGGTAGCTAATGCCGGTAAAGACAACGAGAGAGCTGACAATGTGCGCAGCCGGCAAGAAGGTATACTTCATGTTATTGGGCTTTTCATGATGTAGTCGGTGAGTTTTTGCAAAATGTGGCTCAATCGTCTTTCCAAAAATTTTGATGGAACCCAAATGAAGGAGCCACCTGTGCATCCACCATTCTTGAAATGGCCAGTAGGTCAAGACACCAAATGCGATATAAAGCTCCAGCGAAGTGAAGGGACTATTCCCTGACAAGGCTAGGTAAGCTCGCGTACTCCAAAATGACGAACAGATCACGAATAACAGCCAGGGTGACGAATGTGTGGCGAAATATCTAAATGCGGCTCCTAACGTCATCTGTTTCCTTCGTGAAGGTAAAAATAATGCCACAATCTTGAGAAATATCAAAATAGCCCAAATTTCACTATTTCGAGTTATCGTACATCTGTTACATCTAGGGCGTGAATTACTCGGGAATACCTAGCCTGAGATCGATTTGGAGAAGAATATTGATGTTCGCGCTGCTGCTCGCCTTGCATGCGTGTGTAACCGTAAAAGACTTTGGGCGCGGTGATTGTATTGAATATAAGACTTTATGAGCCCATCAAGAGCGTTATTGTGAAATCGACCGGAGGGGCTGTGAGATTTGTACGTGCCGCGACATAGGCAAAAAAGCACCAGATCCTCGTCCAAGGCCAACGAATTAAAGAAGAATCGTACCCAGTTCATCTGGGGGTATGTGTTTTCAGGGCAAAGGCTAGTAACAAGGTCCTGAATAAAGTCAATTTAAGGTATGTTTCCTTAGCAGTATGCGCGTTTATAAATGTACGAAGTGCAAAATCGAGTTTATCGTACGGAAAACAGGTACCTGTACGGAATGTGGCGGTTTTTTGTCGGTGGTTGATGATCATGATTTGTTCGGTGAAGACGACGAAGACGCATATGATGATGACGAACGTACACCGCTTCTGAGTTCGTCACGGGGACAAACTGCGGTGTGCTCTACCTGTGGTGAGCCAACTGCACCGGGACGGGCTGTACATCCGATGTGTGTCGTAGCAACTCGAGGTGTAGAGGTTTTGACCCACAGGCTTGTCTTTAACGGTGTTGCCGCAAATTACGAAGACGTTAAACGATTGGTTCATGTTGTTCGTCACTATGGCCGTGAAGCGAAACAGGTTGAGGATAAGGTTTCGAAAAAAAGAGGCGATTTACTTTTGTCAGACCTTGGTGCGATGGGACGCTCAGGGGGAGCGTTAGCGCTTGATTTGGTTACCGTGTGTGGAGGAACAATAGCGGATGGACTCTATTCTGCGTACGAAGCACGTAAAGAACATGGCAAAAAAGCTACCGCTCGAAAAATTGGACAGATGGCTGGTGAAACAGGACTTGGATTTGTGCCTTATCTCGGACCTTTTTATGGTTTGATCAAGGGGGGAGCGATGTTCGCAGTGCATGCCACGAGTTCTACGACCAAGAATAAAATTAACAAGCTTAGCCTTTGCTCCTCTTTTCTCAAGGCCTGCGATATTCGACTCATGTTTGCTGAGAATGTTGTTAAGCCAGCAATTGAGGATATCCGAACTCACTCAAAGTACAACAAACAAAAAGCGCGATACGCGAAGAACATTAATCGAATCGAATCTGCGCAAAGAACTCTCAAAGCATGGGCAAAAAGCAATATTGAACGCGAAACCGTACCGACGGACCGTATTCCCTTGCTACTCGAAATTTAGGAATGAACATGTTTCTACAGAGAGACATCCGTCGATGATGATTAAAGTTATTGGTACACAAATATGAGATTGGGCTGGATAGAGTTTGTCGCGATCATTACGCTCATAATCAGTTCTCTAAATATCCTTCCGTTACCTCATGGCATCTTTTGGAAGTTGTCCGTGGGAACATCAGAGTGGGGGTATGTTTTAGCAATTCTCGCCATTGCGCTATCGGTTTATGCTCTTTTATCAACAACGCCTTCCTGGTGGGCTGTTTTTTTCTTTGTCTCTGCTTTGCTTTATGGATGGCCAGTTCTCAATGCTGTTATCACAGCGCCGAAAGCTCAACAGGCGCTCAAGCCATTCTTGCAAGAAGACTCTCCGAGTTCAATTATCAGCTTCGCTAAACTCTTCGATTTCTCTCTCAATAAACAAACGATTGAAAGGCATACGTATAAGACTCACGAAAAGCATACGTTAGAATTAGAGTTTTACAACGCCAAAGAAAACGCCCAACGCCTGTTAGTTGTGATGATTCACGGTGGCTCGTGGAATAGTGGTGATTACACACAATTGCCTGCGATTAATCATCATTTGGCGAGCAAAGGATTTGGAGTAGCGGCAATCACCTACAGACTTGCCCCTGAATTTATTTTCCCCGCGCAATTGAATGATATCAGCGACGCCCTAATATGGCTTAGAGAGAGAAGCGCCCAGTTTGGTTTTAATCCAAATTGCGTCGTATTGGGTGGGAGATCTGCAGGAGGACACCTTGCCTTGACAGCTGCTTATGGTCGGCCTGAACTCAATATTAGTGGCGTTTTTGCGTACTATGCGCCCAACGATATGAATTGGAGTTGGGAGAACCCAGCACCTCCTCATATTTTAGACACACCTAAAACGCTTTCTGAGTTTTTGGGAGGAACACCCGCGACGGCAACGACAGCGTACGCACATGCATCGCCGTACCAATTTGTCGATGCACAAGCGCCTGCCACACTACTGATGCACGGCGGTATGGATCGCCTCGTCAGTGATCGTCAAAGTCGTCGTTTAGCGGACAAGTTGATTTCTTTGGATGTAAAAAATGCATTAATCCGCCTGCCATGGGCTACTCATGGATGTGAGGCAAACTTATCGGGGCCTTCAGGTCAGACCTCAACCTGGGCGATTGAGCAGTTCCTTAACTATCTTTCTACAGACGACTGCTCGTAGTTTTGTTTAGGGGTTTTGAAAGGGACTAAAATCGAGCACGAAGCTCAATTAGTGACCAGCGTGCAATGGTTGAATATTCATCTGTTGTTGATTCATTGTTTGCATTGTCTGAGGAGGAGGGGAGTCAACATCGACGTAACCGTTGATTGCTGCGGCGAGTTCTAAAGATGCGTTGTTCAGCATCAGTCGCCGGTTGATGAATTGTATCGCATGCTCAAATTGGGCTTTCTTATATGCAATAAGCTTGAACAAGCCGATCTGCATCCCGTTATATTCGAGTTGCGCGAAGTCTACAATAGACCGGCTGAGTGGCACAATCTGTGCTTCATACACTTGGGTTTGCTCACGCAGGGTAGTGACTTGGAAAAATTTCTGGCGTGCGAACGAGCGGATTTCAACCGCTTTTGAATAATAAATGTTTTCGAGCTGCTTGAGGCGCACTTGAGCCATTCCGGTCATGATGTCGGCTGAACTGAAAAGAGGCAGAGTAAAACCCAGTATGGGTCCGTTATGCGCGATGTCATTATCGTTAGAAGCTTTCCAGCCTATGGAAAAGTTGGGTAACCAAGCTCTTTGGCGAGCTAGGCCCACTTGGGCGGATTGAAATCTAATTTGGTCACTGATTCGTGAGAGCTCGAGGCTAGCGTCTACAACTGCAGACTCTAATTTGTCGAATTTTGGAATACTGATTTTTAGTTCGTTAAAGGTGTTTGAGGCTTGCCAATTTGTCTGTTCTCCCCAAAGTCCCATAAGTCGATTCAGCGCTTCTTTCCTTTCTACAACTGCATTTTCAAATTCAGAAAATTTCAGTTTCGAGGTCTCGAATTGAGATTTTGAAAGCATGAAATCTAGCTTTGTGATGTTTCCAGCCTTATCGAGCCTTTTAGTGAGTTCTTGAGCAGCGGCTTCTGAACTCATGATTTCACGTTGTAGCTCACGTTTAGCGAGTGAGGCTACGAAAGCATGGTAGGCTTTCCGGGTGCTTAGAGCCAGGCGCATCACCTCAGCTGCGGCGAGCTTGTATTCAGCCTCGAGTTGATGACGCAGTGTTGCGCGCTGTCGATTGGCATGCAGAACACTCGCGAGATTGTGTGAGAAATGAGCTTCGTAAGACAGCGCATCGTGCCCATCTAGAATCAGGGTGGTACCAGCAGTCGGGTTTTCAGGAAGTGAACCCTGAATTTGCGCCTGCGTTAGGCCGATACGCGCGAATTTCGCTTGAAGTTCACGGTTGTTGAGTAACGCGATTGTAACGGCGTCATTTTGAGTCAAACCTTTATTGAGGAGTGCTTCAATCCTGCGGCTGACTCCCTCTGAATCATTGTCTCGTGACGTTTCCGCTGCGATGTTCCTGAAAACATTTTGGGCCGGCAGATGACTTGTTATTCGCGAGAAATGAGGCTGGCTTGATGAACAAGATAAGAGAAACAATAGTGCAAGAGATAATGTGAACAACTTAGTCATGACGGTGTCCCTCGTGTTCATGTGGCTGCTGCGACGAAGGCTGCGATGCCGGTCTTGATGAAGGATGCTGATGATGCTGATGATGCTTAGATTTGACTTTTGTCTTGGACCGAAACTGGTCACTCGAAAAATCGAGCTTGGTGTGTTCGGTGATCTCAGCGTTTCCTGCCGACGCACTGTTTGCTGGGTGATTGGCGCTTGATTGATCAAGGACGGTAGATGCCGCACAAGCTGAAAACCCAAAAAGAACAGCGAAAAGTAAATATTTCATATTATGATACCGTCCTTCTTGAGTGCTTCAGCGGAGGCTTGTTTCGCGATCGTTTCTTTCGGCGCGTTATACCAGCCCGGATCGCGGTAATCGGCCGAAACCTTTTCCCTGACTTTGACTATGCTGAACATACCACCCATTGTGATGCCACCATGTGGGCCTTTTGCTCCCAGCATCGGTATACTATTGGGGGGCGCAGGCATTTCCATAAGGACGTGGTCGCCCATCCCGTTATGTCCCATTGCCATATACTCTGGCAAAATGGGGCGAACTTGTTCATTCAATCGGGCAATGTTCGCGCCGATCATATTTGGGATATTGTGGCCCATCTGATTCATGCCATGATGGGTCATATGGCAGTGGAAAGCCCAGTCTCCTTCTTCTGAGGCGATGAACTCGATATCTCTGCTTGCACCCGTGGGAACGATCACTGTGGTTTCTGGCCACTGCGCGGAAACTGGAATTTGTCCTCCATCTGTCGCCACTACTTTGAAGTAATGACCATGCAGATGAATAGAATGGTGATCCATGGCGCTTAGATTCCCGAGCCGAATACGTACTCGGTCTCCTTTTTTGCATACCAGTGCTTCGGTTCCCGGAAACGCACGGGCATTCATTGTTAGGACATTGAAGTCATTCATTGCAATTGAGTTTGGGCGAGATGTACCTGGTTTGATGCTCCATTCACTCAGCATGATCACAAAATCGCGATCGACTCGGTAATTTCGGTCTGGTCGTCGAGGATGAACTACGATCATACCCATCATCCCTAATGCCATCTGAGTCATTTCATCATGATGGGAGTGGTACATGAATGTTCCATGCTGCCGAAACGTCCATTCGTACATGAATGTTTCGCCAGGTTTGATAGCAGCTTGATTGAGACCGCCAACACCATCCATGCCACTCGGCAAGAAGACTCCGTGCCAATGTACAGTCGTTGGGGCGATGAGCCGATTGGTGACATAGACGCGAACCTTGTCTCCTTCAACCGCCTCAATTGTTGGACCATGGACTCTTCCGTTGTATCCCCAACAGGTGGCTTTCAAACCCGGGCAAAATTCGTGTTCTACTTCTTCTGCAATGAGATGAAATACCTTCACCCCGTCAACAATTTTGTAGGGCAATGTTGTGTTACCGGGTGTGGTCACCGGTTGATAGTCTCTGCCTGGCTTGCCAGGACGCATTGCTTTACGTTTTTGGCCGCTATACGAACTTTCCCATTTTCTCGATTTACCATTTGCGGAAGCTTGAGCTTTTTTGCTTACCGTTAATCCCCCAGCCACGACTGCGCCTGCGGAGAGAATTTCTCTTCTCGTTACCATTGTAGATGTCTCCGTGAAGCCATGGCCGAGTTTTTACATCTTGCCATTGGCTCAAATATCTATTTCGAATTTCGCCAGACTCATCCGGCCGAGTAGGGTGTGGTAATCAGATGAGCCAAGTACACTGCAGTATTCGTAGATGCTGCTTATCGACGAAAGGCCGTTTGTCAGAACGCGTGAAAGCAGGCCTAAATAAAGATTCACGATGAAACGCGCCTCTATTGTGCGCGATGCGAAACATGTTATCGCTCTGTTCTTCTCTTTCAGCCCGTTCGGAAGAGAAAATTTGATGAAAACCTTCGATATCAATGCTTTTTGCGCACTGTCCGGCGCTTACTTGGGAAAGCACTCCAGCTGAGGCTTGAGGCTTGCAGCAGCATTGTTCGCGATAGCCGTCGCTCATCGCACAAAAATACAAGGTCTCACTGATCGAGGAGGCGGGCGCGATAGCGAGTACGGCAAACGCACTGACGAGAGATCGCATGAGCCATAGTTTTAGCCGCTTTGATACCAACTTCATTTATTTACGTCCCCGCACCGAATTCTGTCAAGTTCGGCAAGGTAAAAGCCAAAGTTCTGATTTCGTTGGTTAATTACGGCTGAGCACTCAAAAAAAAGGCTCATGTTCTGATTCCAACTCCGCGATTTGAGTCGTTCCGTTTCATGGTACTCAAATACCTTGTTTGACAGGCGGTCAGGCGATCGCCTTCTTCGTTAAACTTTTCAGGACTGATAAGGCCTGTTCGGTTTTGGCTTTTGGTACGAAAATGTAGTCATGGTGCAATGCAGCGACCACATTCGCCGAAATTCCGGCGTTCGCAAGAGCAGTGGAGACTGTAGCGGTGAGACCTACATCATCCAGCGTCGAATGCACTCCGAGTTTAATACATCGAAATACCGTATCAAACTCAATATTACGAGCCTGTTCTTCTGGTACAATCGCGCTTATTCCCTCGTCTTCTTGAAACCAGCCGATAGGATCAAACTCCGACAGTTGTTGGGACCCTTGAGGGACCGAAATAAATACAAAAGCACCCGGCCTTATTTCTGGTGATAATGATACAAGCAAATCACGAAGTCTTTTTGGGGATGATTTGTCCACGTAGAACACCTTCGGCGAGAGCCTTCGGCATGTCAATTCCGGTGAAATCCAGTCGACCAGCCTCGATTTCGGGCTTAAGTGCTGGAAAACAGGCTCAAAGAAACCTATGCAAAATACGTCAGGTTACTGTGGTTAGCTGTTTACCCATATATCGCTCTGCGAAGCGAAGTACATACTTAGTGTTAGTGGCGTCGGCCTTGTTGCTATTGGGACTCTCTTCAGCCTGTCAGAAGACTGCAAAATCTACTCTGTTGGAGATCAGTGTCCCGGCCGACTATTTACGAAATATTGATTATTCGGAAAAAGTGGCCGGCGAAGTCAAAAAGCTTGTCGTTGAAAGCTTGATGCGTGGAGTTAAGACTGGCGATGCTGAATTGATAGGTGCAGCCTTTTCCGCTGACTTTTCCGGAAGCTTCCCAAAAAAATCTGACCTTACTTTGAAGCCTGAAGGGTCTGTATATGGAGTTTCAGTGCCTGCAACGAATTCCTCCGCGGAAAGAGAAGCGTTTATCCAGTCCGTCGTCAGTTTTTCTCAAGAGTTGACACAGGTCGAACGAGCAAATTGGCGAGTCTTTCATTCTTACGTGTCGGCTGATCGCCTGACGACCGTACAAGATGTCCATTTCCAAATTGCCGGGTACAAGGTCCAATCCAACGGAGCGGGCGAGATAAGGCAAGAGCTCAGTGGAGATGTTCGACTCGAAGCGAAGAGAGAAAAAATTGGTTCAGGCTGGGGAATTCGTCGCATTTCATGGCAGGGCGGCCAGTTTGTTCAGAGCCAGGCGCCTATTTTTCGAGATATCTCCCCATTTGTCGGACTTCGATTGCACGACTCCGAACAAAACCAAAAAAACGTACAGCGAATGATTGATATCCGCCGGCTTAATACGGTCGGAGGGCTGTCAGTCTTCGATTATGATGGCGATGGTTACGAAGATATTCTCGCCACGCGGTTCTATAAAGACGCGCGTTTGTTTATCAATGATCGCAAGGGCGGTTTTGTGCCCCATAAAATTGATGCCATCGATCAAGAAAATGCCTCCGCAAAATTCTATTTGGCTGTAGACCTCGATAATGATGGCGATGAAGAGTTAGTGAGTACGCACGTTTTTGCCTCGTCCCAGAAAAGTGAAGCAGCCCTCTATGAGATGCGGAAAGGCGAGTTTCTCCGAAACAAAGGAGCTTTATCTTTCTCTCTCCCGAACATAAAGAAACCGAATTATGAAAGCATTGTTGCCTGCGATGTGAATAAAGACCAGCTTCTAGATCTCGTATTCTTGGGTTATGACCACGCTGAATCGGGCTTCGAAAACTTTAACTCAATTAATGGAACCGACGGGACACGTAATCTTCTCTTCATAAATCAAGGAAACTTACGATTTAAAGAAGAAGGTAAAAAGCGCGGCCTTGCAAAAACACAGTATTCCTACGTTTCTGAATGTTACGACTTCGACCAAGATGGTGACCATGATTTGTTTATTGGCAATGACTATGGTCAAAATAACTACTATATAAATAACGGCAAAGGTCACTTCACGGAGGATAATACTCATCCTCTTCACAAAGGACGCGGCTTCAGCATGGGCTTCAGTATGGCTGATTACGACAATACTGGTGCTTACTCTATTTCAATTTCGAATATGTATTCTCATGCAGGCAATCGAATTATTCCACTTGTCGATGATCTTGCTCCCAAAACAAAGGAGCTTCTTGAGGCCTTTGCGGCGGGCAATACCTTGTTCGAATTTGAAGATGGTGTATGGACGGATAAGTCTGAGGACAAGAAAGTCGCGTTGGCGGAGTGGGCTTGGGGAAATATCTTTTTCGACTATGACAACGATGGTGATAAGGATCTCTATGTTGCAAATGGTTTCACTAGCCACGAGGATGCTGACGCTCCCGATTTCTGACCTGTTTTTTGGCGGCAGGTTGTCGCGGATGCTCGTTCATTAGAAAAGAAGACCGCGACTGAGTTACTGCAGTCTCCTCACGATTTTCGGGGTAGCTTTTCGGGTCGAGAGCGTAATGTTTTCTTTCATAATCCGAATACGACCAAAGAGTTCTTTCAGACGGCTTATGTGCTTGGTCTAGACTCTCTCGATGATGAGCGGGCAATTGTTGCTGCGGATTTTGATCAAGACGGTGACCTGGATATCGTTACGTCAAGCCTTCAACGTTTGAAACTTTTTGAGAATCGTCTACCTCGCCAAAATTTCATTCGATTAAGACTGAAGGCAAGTAAAACTCATTACTATGGTCTAGGCACCGAAGTTCGTGTCCGCGTCGGCGATACGGTTCAGCGAGACTACGTGAAATTGACGGCTGGCTTTCAAAGTCAGGTTCCTCGAGACCTGCATTTTGGCTTAGGAACATCGCAATCTGTCGATGAAATCACCGTTCATTGGCCCAGTGGTGATAAATCAGTATTCAAGAATATCGACGCGGGAAGTTTGTATGTACTCACGGAAGGCCAAGAAGAGGTAACTAAAAAGACAGTCGCAAAATGGTCTCAGTCGAATGCGGATCAAATGGCCAAGCGTAAGTCGTTAGATATTTTTGCTGAGACTTTGACGGGCGAGAGAAAAAATCTCGCGACTTTGGGTGTCCCTGCCGTGATAAACTTCTGGGCACCCTGGTGTGAGCCGTGCAAAACGGAACTACCTGACCTTGAAAAAGTATCAAAGCGGAACAGAGAAAAGGTGCAGTTCGTTGGCGTCTCAGTGGAGCGTGAGAACCGGGAACAGGTCGAAGAGGCCATCAAAAAATTCGGACTCACGTATGATCAATTCGTCGCCGATGATGCGCTCGTTGAATCGTATTTTGGGTCAGACGGTGAAATCCCATTGCCGTCTACGTTTGTATTCTCTGGGTCTGGCACGCTGGTTCGAGCCTTTTCACGTCCTGTCACCGAAGATGAACTTCTTTCGACACTTTCTGAACTTGGGGATGAAAAGTTAAATCCAGAGTTTGTGCGACCGATTACGGAGTCCTACCTTATTCAAGGTCGCAAGAAGGAAGCCTTGTCTTTGTTGCGTGAGGCAGTCAAAAGTTACCCAGACAATGCACAGTTTCTCATTCAACTTGGGAATGTCTATCTAATGCTTGAGAGTTACAAAGAAGCAATCGAGCCGCTCATAAAGGCAACGAAGATCGCGCCTAGGGCGCATTACGCATGGTATGTGCTTGGAGTCGCTCAAAAGAGGCTAGGGCAAGTGAAGCCATCATGGAAAGCGTTTGCAAAAGCCTCGTCGCTAGATCCGAAGAATATTCAGTATCTCATGTCTCTGGGAGCCGCGCAAAGTGCCGTTCGTGATTTCGACGCAGTGGTAGAGACGTTTCGTACCGTGGTTAAACTACAGCCTCAGAATGCATCTGCTTGGATAAATCTCGGAAAGGTATATGCCATCCAAAAACGTTTTGAAGATGCTGCAGTAGCCTTTGGCAAAGCACTTGAGGCTGATCCTGGAAACCAGTCTGCCAAGAGCCTATTGCAAAAATTTGGTTCGCGACCGAGGCGTTAGAGAATCAAACCAGCGGAACACTCTTTTTTCCGGTTCCGTTCGTGCTAACTGGTCCCTTTGCGGTTTTGGACGTTCATTTTTCTGGATTGCTTGGTTTCCGGAGGTGCCGAGGCAGATTTTGCGCAGTCTGAATCCGTTTGGCCTTAACGAACTGAGGTAGGAACGGACGTCCCCCTGATGATTGGTAGCAAAATCGACATTCAGCAGCGTCCGAAAATATAATGGTTTGGAGAAATTCGGTGGGGTGGAGACGTTGGAAGCAACGTGGCTTTCATTTTTCAGGAGGCTATACGCTGGTGACCTTAGGTGGTGGGATGAGTGGAGCAGAACTCGTGGCAATTCTCACTGGGAAGCGCGTTCACGATGGCAGCCTCCTCCGTGATTACGCCGCATTGGACGCCTCGGCCTCGTTTCAAATCGTCAGTCAACGAGCTCGCAAGAGCAGGGGAAGATTATTTGAACAAAACCTGAGTGAGTTATGTGCACACCGATTTTTTGGGACTTAGTTTGGGCTGGGAACTATAAAGGTTTCGAATAGGTGACTTAGGCTGCCGCGAGCTTCCGCGCGAGACCTTGCCCGAATATTCGCTGTAGTTTGGCACCGGTTTCCGGTTGCTGAGTCATAAATCGTTCGAGGTCCTCGATATTCCAGCTCACGTAGCGAACTGATTCGGAAACCACGGCATCCGCCTGACTCGGCTCCTTAGCGAAGAAACAAGTTTCGCCGACAAAATCTCCCGCTTTGAGGTGTCTTAAAACGTTCTCGTTTCTTTGAACGGAAATACACCCGGAGGCGAGCATCCAAATTCTTTTTGGCAAATGGCCATTTTCCACCAGAGGCTGTGGGGGATTTTCATCTCCCCAAGTGCCGATGTCGATAAGTTTCCTGAATTCTCTCGCTTCTAAATCCGCAAAGCCGTTTTTCCAAAGCTTCTGCTCCTCAGGCGCGAGTGTGGGGGGTCTTCGTTCTAGGATAGTGGTCCATATTCGCCAGGTATTCACCAGGCCGAACACAATACTCCAGCCAATAGAGGCCCAAAGCGGTTGTTCAAATGAAAAGGCCCAAACGATGAAGAAGCCTCCAGCAATGACATTCAACGTTCGGAGCAGCAACATGCTTCGTACGGAGAAGGAGATAAGGATCAAAACATTGGCAACATGTACAAAATATTCAATCATTGCATTCACATCATTTCTCGGTTTATTCGGGCGTATTCCACGAGCGCAACATCTATCACTTTTGCTGGATCGACGTGGTCACCGAGGCTTTGGTTACGATGGTATAATTTTATCTGGCCCTTGTGATCTAAGAATACGGCGCCTGCGTGCTGTTTGATGTCGCCTTGGTGTTCACGGGAGACATGTCCGTTGACGTATGCTCTGCCCATCTCAAAGAGGGCTCTCGGGCGAAAACCTCCCCATAAACCATACATCAAGCCAGCGGCCTTATGGGAAGAGAGCGTGTCATCACTGTAGAACTCGGCATGGCTGTCGATAAGATTATGTCGCTCTATGAATCCTTCGATAAATAGAGAGGCACCACAGCCAATCACAAGCGTTCTCACTCCCAAACGGGCAAGTTCCGGAAATCGGGGCGACATCGTTGCGATGTTTTCGCTACAACCGATGCATCCGAAATGTCGAATGAACAGGAGGAACGCTGGTTGGTCTTTGATCAAGTCGCCGATTCTGTAATTGCTTGCGTTTGCATCTCGAAGAACACAATTCGACAGGCTCTCAGAAATGAATTCGGGAGATTCAGAAGTCACAGCTTATGTTTAGCGCACATTCATTTCAATTTCATCTATGGACACTCGTCAGCTAGGATGCATAGAGAATTCAGATGTTTATTCGATGTCAAAGGAACTGTACTTTGTACCGAGGCGAACGAGCTTTTCGAGAAGTTTTTCGTACGAGAGACCAACTGCTTTTGCTGAGGCCGCAAATTCATCTTCTTTTGCGATATTCGGATTTGGGTTCGCTTCGAGTAAGAAAACCTGTTCGTCCGGTGAGATACGGAAGTCAAAGCGAGCGTAGCCATTGAGCGATAGTGCTCGATAGGCGCGACGACAGATTTTGGTAAGTCGCTTTTGTAATCCATCAGAGATATCTGATTTCTTCCACTTGATTTTGTGCTTCTTTTGGTAGTCTTCATCCCATTTGACTTTGGAAGTGGCAATTTTTACGGAATCATCGGGCATGTGGTCGAAAATAATTTCCCAGGGAGGGAAGACGCGAAGCCGTTCATTGCCCATGACACCTACATAAAGCTCTCTTCCCTCGATATATTGTTCGACGATAGCGTCGGTACGAATCTTTTCATGAATAAAGCGGACTCGCTCTTCGAGCTTTTCATTGTCGTGAACTACCGAGGCTTGAGCAATCCCGATTGAGGCTTCTTCGATCAAGGATTTCACGATGAGTGGATACTCCAAAGACTTTGGCTTAACAACTTTTTTGCCGCGAGGAGCGACGAAGAATTTAGGAACCTTTATGCGATGATAGCTCAATATTTTCTTGGAGAGGGCTTTGTCGCGGGCAATGGTGAGGCCTCTTGGGTTACAGCCAGTGTAAGGCTGTCGCATGAGTTCCAGGTAGGAAACAACGTGTTGATCGTAAAGGGAATCGCCGTGGAAGCTTTCCAGGAGATTAAAGGCAATATCAGGTTCCCATTCTTTGATCATGGTTCTGATAGGTAGGATTTCGTCTTTTACGCCTAGGTTTTGAACGTGATGACCCATCTTCCGAAAAGTGCTTGATACGTCGAACTCTGTGCGGATGAGGGCTTGCTCCGCTTTATCAACTCCCTTGAGGCTGTCAGGAGGGATTAGGTCGGCATGCATGAGAACCATAATTTTTAGCGGTTTTCTTCTCTTACTCATAAAGGTATTTGGTCTCGGCTTGTGTACAAGTATTGCATAGTCCGCATCGTGAGCAAAATGGCAAAGTCTAAACAGAGTTGTGAGTCGGGTCCGACGGTTCTGAGTCTTAGTTCACGAGAGCGACCCAGCATATGGTTGAAAACTTGGTCGAGCGTGAACTCATACTCACCGGTCCATTTTGCGACTTGGCTTCGTATTTTACGGCGATTGCGCCTCAAGAATGCGGAAGCAGCTTCTTTATGCTTGTATTTTTCGTCATCAGAAAAAAGGCGTTTTAGATCTCGGTCGTAAATAGTTGGAAAGCCACGTCCGTAGTATTCGCGCTTTTCTTCATAATATTCTCGCAATGTCATTTTCTGTATTCGCATGGGTTCAATGTGTTTGCGAGTTCTGACAGGCGGAACGACATCTTCCAGACTCCCCATGAGGTCGTTGACATAATTCAGCTTCTTGAGTGCGGGCCATTCGGCGTATCGTGTACGCCATCTTGACTTGGGTCGAACCCACACAGCAAAAGTCTCGGCGAAATCCTCGGCTGGATGACTTTGTGCGTACCAAAAATATAAATGCAGAACGTAGTTTTTGCTTTTGGGTTTCGGTCGATAGGAGTCGGGGTAGGGGACTGTGTTGTGACCAAAGGTTTGCTGCCATTTTTTTCTTCGCGCAAGGCGGTAAGCATTTTGAAGCGCGTGTCCCGTTTCATGCCGCAGAAGCTTCATACACCAAGGTAAATTTCCGCCTTCGACTTCAAGCATTTGTGCTCGTTCGAGCTGCATCAAACGGGGGTGAGCTAAAAAAAATGGAATCGCGAACCCGGGGACTCCGTCTGGGCAAAACCAGTTGGTCGATAACCAAATATGAGGCTTGAGGCGGATGTGTTTCGCCTTGAGTTCTTCATAAAGCTTGTTGATCGGACGTTCAACCCAAGAGTCCTTGATCGTCAGACCGAGGTCACAGAGGCGAACATCAAGAAGATCCTCATCCTCATAGTCGGCCCAGAGGTATTTCTTTGATGAAGGCACGCTAACTCACCCAATCGTCGTAATTTCACGACTGTTGACATGTTAACAAGCAATATTTTGTCGCGGAAGAAGGAAGCTTTTTCATGTCCGATTCGTGACTGTTCTTCGTCAATGTTTGTCTCTTTCTCGTACTCGAAAAGGGGGAAGCCCTCGGTGTTTTCATCGTCTTGGGATACTCTTACAACGAATAGTGCGAGCAAAAACGCGTCAGGAGCACGGTATGAAAGCCAGCGCTAACGCTGTTGAAGCTAAAGATGCGCCGCTGGCTACAAGTAATGAAACGAGGGTTACGAACGCCTTCGTCGCCGCTTTACTTTTAGGCCGGATATACCGCTTGAACCAGACTGACCAGCCGAACATAAAGACCATTGCGGGCAGCCACATGAGATAGGAGCTTTGTTCCGTTCCCTCGGGGCAGGGCTGCATTGCCAAAGCGGGTTGGGCTAAAGTCAAAGCGGCGAAAATGCCGACTTTGGCCGTCATGGCGACTCTTGATCTCAATTCGCTGCGAGAATACGTGGTTTAGCCGGAATCAGTAGAGACAGTAAACCGAGTGGAATGATCCAAACGCTCGCGATAACAGTCAAAAGTACGCCGAAACCAGCCGAAAACCAGGCAGGTACTTTCGGCGCAAATTTTAAGATGAAATTGACGGCGCCAATGATTGCGAAAAGGGGTCCGTAGTAAATGAAGAAAAGAAGCTCGAAGAAAAACGAGCTCGTCTTTTTCGCTTGGCCGCGGAGCCTTGAGATAAAAGCATTGATCGTGTTGCCACCGATGCTTCCCCAAAGCAGGAACCAAGATAGCGCTCGAATCGACGAGGCTCGTCCTTTTCCTTCGGATTGAACAAGGTCAGCAAAAGCGTTTTCAGAGACCTCTCCACGGCCGTTTGATTCTGCAAAGCGTCTCGCAAAAGTGATAGCAGGATGATCAACCACTGCTCGACAGGCTGCTTCGCTATCTGATTTGAGGAGTGTTTCCTGCTCGTCGACACCCGCCATACGAGCGAGCTGTCCATGAAGCCCCTCGCAGTACGGGCAGCTGTTTACGGAATTCACAGTGACCATTACGGATTCATTCAAATCTGGTTTAATCGCATTGGGGCCAACGTAGGCATCAAAGATTTTTGGAATGCTCAAAAGTACTCTTTTGTGGTCTGCAAGGCAGCCTGCGGCAGTCCAGGTTTTCTTACTGTATTCGCTCATGGGTTGCTCCGACTCGTGGACCTCTTAACAAGGCCGCGACGCGACTAAACAGTTCCATAACCCAACTATCTTGCTCTGTCTTTCATTTTTGAACAGATGCGTTTTGACAAGATGTTTTTTGATGTAAGTATTAGTAATTATTGTGTTATATGCCGAGTTTGGGAGGGCCTGACGGGCGTTAAATAAGCTGGCTACTCGCGCAGTCGCTACCATTTTTGCGGGGGAGACGTTTTAGCATGCCCGATGAGATACCACGAGTTGTGGAATAAGGGCGGGTTACTTTCTTGGGGGCACACACAAAAAACCACTATAATAGTGATCGAATGAAACAAAAACCTCCCCAAAGAGTTTCAACATAGGAGAGCTCAAGACACCATAGCCGTTGGAACAAACCCAACCAGGCGTACTAGGGTTGTCACATTCTGAATCACGAACACAGCTTTTGGAACAATAGCCTTCAGTGAGGCTAGCACTGCGATCGGCAACACTGAGGCATGAGCCACTACTACACTCAGAAGTACCGAGTAACTCAACGGTACTCGTGCGAACACAAGGCGATCCGAGCGCTAAACTTCCAGTCGACAATCTGCTCCAGCCCCCAGTAGAGGTGTCAGTTACGGCGGAGAAGCACCCGCGCACCGCATCATAATATGATCGACTACCCACATCCGGAAAGCGCACAGGCGTGGCTTGCCCGTTGGTCAAACCATAAATGTGATTCGCCAATAGGCACAACTTCCCCGATGGACAATCACTATGACTCACGCACATCCTAGAGCAAAGCGGTTGTGCATTGGCCTGCCCCAACGCATCACGTCGAAATAAGTATTCAGGAAAATCGCACACGCCTGAAGAGCATACAGCCTGAGAAAACTTAGGATTCATCGGGTCACTATTGTCTATACAGGGCTCGCCTTCAGCTCGGAGGCCCGTAGAAGGATAGCACGCCGAGGTCAGGCGATTTTCGTCTACGCCACCCGTATCCATGGGATTAAAGAACGCGCTTAGGCAATCCTCGTTCAAACCGCAATCTCTTTTCCGCTGACATATTTTTCGGCATGCACCGAGCGAACAAATCCCATCTCGGCATTCGTTAGTATTAGTGCACGCGTCGCCAACCGAAGCGGTCGCAACCGAGGTATCAATTTCGTGGCAATAACCAGTGGATATTTCACCAACCAAAGGTCGACAAGCGTAATCACCGCTGGGGCAGTCGGCCGTCGAAGCACAGCTCGGTTTACAGGTCGGATTACTCGTAACCAAAACCGGACAACTCGATGTTCTCCGAGTATTATAATTGAAGCAGTCACTCACGGCGTAGCGGCACTGAACTCCATCGCTCAAATTATCCAGATCGGCCCAAGATAGCGGAACCTCCGTATTCCTGCGACTCGTCTTCACGCCTTCATTATCGTTAGCCCACGTAAGATAAAACACATCCCAAAATCGATCCTCAATGAAGCCGTATTGACCAATACCATAGGAATTTTCATATATAAGTTCGTCACGCGCCCAAACTCGAAGCGTGACGTTGGATGGACCATAGTCGCCCAACATTGTGATCGATTTTTTATTGTGGATACCAAACCGGTAGGTTTCTCCAGGCTCCGGATATTCTAAGACGATTTGCTCTGGTCCAGCACCATCACTATCGCTGATATCGACGTATGGGTTGTCTTCTTGGTCGTTGGCTAGGCCCCAATCTGCAGTTCTATTGTCCGAGTAAATATCGTTCTCACTGAACCAGGCCGCATCGTCTTTAACCATATGAAGATCAATGTCGGTTCCGAATTGGTCGTATGGGTTTAGGTCGCTGGGAGTCTCCCAGGTGAGTTGAGCACGAATGCCGTTTTGACCTACCGCAGGACACAGACATCCTTGTTCGTTTGACTCCAACGATGCCGCTGAGCAGCAATTTGCGTCGCTGGCAGGAATCGCAAGCCGTGCGCCAGCTGCTGTAGAGCCGAAGAAGTCAATCGACGCCGAAGGACCAGAACATTGACAGGTGGTTGTACAGCTTTCTTTACAAGTTCGAGGGCATCCCGTTCTCGGACACATTGCGTCACAAAAAGCATCACAGGTCGTAAGCTTCGAGCCTCCAACATTGCTCACTACTCCGTCACAAGCGCCGCCAACAATCGTGACGGTACCCGTTAGATCTGTACAAACGTCAGACGCGTCTAGGTCGAAACGCACCGTAATGGTCGCCGTTGCCGTAGTGTCTCGATATTCGAATGTGAATCGGTTTCCGAAGGTGAGTTCTGCTTCAGCAATGCCTTTTAGTGTACCTTGTCCACTTGCGGAGCATGCTGAAAATCCTTGGATCTCAAAAAAGGCGCGAACGGGAACAGAGTCTTCGGGCTCATCCGTTTCCATCTCGGATCGGGTTCTTTCGAGAGCAAGTGTCAAAGGGCCTTGTGAGTTCCCGTTTGGCCCTGCGTAGGTCCAGGTCATATCATAGACGCCTTCCTCGCAACTGATTTTGCAGCGGTCGAGTTTTCGCCCGCAGCTCAGCTCTACGCAGGAGTCTTCACCGACGAAGCAGTCAAGAACGCCCTGAGATTCAACCGGTTCCGAAGTTTTCTTTTCTGACGTTACTGCGTAAATTTGAGCAACGGTGTTATGGCAAACGCCAGAACGATTCGCCTCCCAGCTGTAGTCGCCCGTTTCGTTCGGTTCTCCATCTACAAGTGGTAAGTCAAAACAGACGCCGTCTGGAATATCGATGACTTTTCTTAGTCGCCCGTTCGTTCTGCCCAAAGCCTCTGGGGCGAGAAATACGAAAATTGGGCCGGAATTACCAAAACGCATACCCAAGCCCGTGACATTGGCTTGAGGTGCACTAAAGGAGATGTCTGCTTCCCAAGTCTTCCCAGGTGAGATGACGATGTTGCCAGGCCCGTTGTTTATTAGGGTGACATTGGCATCAGTCTCAATTTTGGTGATGAGTTCATCCGGGTCCGTAAATAATTGATCGTTGAGTGCTTTGTTGGGCGCGACCTCATCTTTTTTGAGGTCGATAAGATCGGTCAGTTTCGCGCAACCAAATAATGTCGCGCTCAGTATCCCCACAACAAGCCCTGTATAAGTGCCCTTCATACAAGTAGTAAGTTAACATCAAAACTTGACGGAGGCATCTAGCCAACGGACAAAATCTAAAATAACCTACAAATATGGTGGGGCGCATGCGGACACATGTAATAATGTGTCCTTTAGTCATTTTACTTGGGGCAGGAATATCATTCACTGTACATGCAAGCCCACAATCACGTTTTGACGAGGATTTCTCCCGCTGTACGGAGATCGCACAACGTAGTCCCGAAAATTTCAATTGCACGATTTGTGGTGTCGTCAGTAGCTGTAACGGCGATACGTGCAATTGGGGTGTTTTTCAGTTTGGGCGTAGCAGTACCAATGTCTCTCAAGCCATGGAACAAGGCTTCCCCGTGTATTGTACAGGTGGTGGTGCACGAATGTCTGTAGGTTCGCCAGCAGGGATGCAATCAAGCGCTATGAATAGGGTGTTGGGAAGAGTTGAGTCGCAGACGAGTCAAGTTGGCAGCTCGCAAGGGGCGTTTTTTGAGACGTCCACTTCAAACTATACGAATACTGAAGGTGTTGATAAAGAACTTGCTGCGAATGCTATCGCAATTCCGATGGGATACCACTTTAGCTTTGGGGCTTATCATAGCCTGGATCTCTCTGGTCAGTTGATCGGAAGTGTTGGCAATGGTCTCAGTCAATTTGGGATAACCGCAAATCCTACTTACACTTTTCCCGTTTATGGAGCGGATAATGCAGACGCGCTCAAGATTGTCTTGGGAATGTCTGTGCCTATGCAGCTGTTTTACTACTTGTCCGACCAACTCGAGGCGGGCAGTAGTTGGTCGCTAGGGACGACTCTTTTGGGAGGTATAACGAAACCTCTCGGTCAATTCTCTATTGGTGGTGGATTCGCTATCGATGGACGGTACATCGAAGAAGCGTTGAGTTTGCCGTCGCAATTCATCCTGCGAGCCACGTACGCGCCACCTGTCCTAGGACAGTTTGTCAAGTTGGCGCTTCAGCCCGGACTGGCGTTCGACCTTGCGAATACGGGATCCTTTGCCGAAACAAGGCAAGAGTCCGCCATGTTTGGAGCAGATATTGCGGGTTGGATTCTTGGCTATCAAGTCTTTCATCGAGAGGGTAGCTTGAGCCACGGACTCGGTATCTCATATGTAGGAACTGCGGGGGAAATAGCGTCGTTACAGGACGTCAGCTCGGTTGAAGTTCAAGAATCGCCAGCTCTATTCGAACAACAGACGAGTACCTCCACACAAACCAAGACGCCAACATCAGTCGATACGTTTTAGCTTTATTAGAAAAATCTTGTTCGAGTCATGCAGACTTCACCATTGAAGTGAGGCATCCAAGCCTCAGGTGTGACGAAAGATGTCGGTCACAATACCATGGTATCTAACACTCTTCTTATACATACCTTATCTGAAATAGTTATTTATGAAGGAGTTTTTATTTTTATGACAACTATAGCAAAAACTAATGCGGCACCGATTCAGTCACCGTCCCTAGAGGCATCAAAAGTTGCCGAGTCAAATGCAAAGGTTCAAGAACAAAGAGCTGGACCTCAGCCATCGTCGGGATATCCAAGCGCAGATTCATTCGAACGGGTGAATACAAAGCAGGCAAAGCAAGTATGTGAGAATAAACAATACACGGTAAAAGAAGGAGACTGCCTCATTCACATTGCGCAAAAACAAAATGTCGATTTACAAAAGATGAAGGATGCCAATCCGCATCTCAGACGTCACGAAGAAAATGAAAAGAATGGGCACGAAGATTTTCATCTCATTCATCCTGGTGAAAAAGTGAACTTACCGGACCAAAAAGTATGTAACGAAGTCCCCGATGCGAATCCGAAAGTAACACCGGAATTGCCAGAGTATAAAGCGCCACCTACCCACAAAATGTCATACGAAAATGGAGAGTGTAGAGTTGTGCCTATTTATCCAAGAGTACCAAACGCAGAACAAAGGAAGCAGCCGTCGATGTATGACGGTAATGATAAGACGCGCTACCCAACCAGGAAGTCCTCAAAAGAAAATCCACCTCAGGTCAATCCTCGGGCTGAGCTTACGTATTCGGTGACTAAAGACGGAGTAAAAGAAGAAAAGAAAATTTCCCAAAGCGCGGTGTGGGCTTTGACGAATAAGAAGTTGCCGAGGAAACAAAGGATCGAACAGGCCGTCCGACTTGAAACAGCACATATTGTGGATAAATTAAACTCAAATCCTCAGGTGAAAGCAGACCAGAAGAATAAAAAAATTATTAGCGGGCCGTTTCATAGCTACGAGACTCATCGTAAGCAGCAGGCCGGCATTCTCCAATTTGCAAAGCAACAGGCCAATGAGCGAGTGCAGCAGTACGTTCAACACTACGGTTTATAGTCGTTTTGTGGGTCGTTACGTGAAATCACTTGCATCTGAAATGTAGTGGTTTCACGTATACCCCTGATGGGTAAGCCACCAAATTCCGATGAACCACCGATCGGTTATAGCCCAGATTCCGAAGCTGGCTTGGCTTATCGGTGGGAACGACTCCTGCGGAACGGATTATGCGTCGGATATCGCCGCACGTTGGGGCGAGCCATCATGTTTTCGAAAGATGGTTACGGTTGGAGTGCAGAGTCGATTGAGCACGATCAACGACTTGCCGAAGCGAGCTTTGGTGGCGCGTCTCTAAAGGTCTTTCATGGAGATATTATCGAAATGCCGTACCGATACGATCACCAAGAAATCCGAAGCTTAGTGGTGATGGTCACAGAGACTGGTGACAATCTTCTCTACGATTTGCTCTCGGGGGATGTTGATACGGTCGAAGCGCTCTGGCCGCCGCCTAACCAGCCTTTTGTTCACAAATGTTCCGGTTCTGTCTGGACATCAGATTCTTTGAGTAAACGTTGTAACGGAGTATTACGTGCCCTAAATGCCGAGGAGAAACCGGCTTTTGAAATGATAGTCCAAGCGTCGACCGCTTTCTGTCTGGGGGTTGCCTCAGCTGCTTTGATACAATGGTCGATTTTTTCCGAAGTGGGCCCGCTTACGGCTCTATTCGGTGGGCTTGTAAGCTCTCTTGGTTTGCTTGCCGTATGGCACCGATTAAATCCATACTTATTTAGCCGGAAATGGTCGATTTCCATGACCTGGAGAGTTGCTTTGTTTTGCGGTCTAAACGTTATGTTGGTGACTTTTGCGGTAGGATACCCTGTCGGTCGAACAATAGGATTGGGAGCTGGAGCCGTCGTCTCGAGCGGTTTGATTTGGCTGCTTTCTTCCGACTTGGTCGCGTGGAGAGCGGGAGGATACGAACGAGAACCGAAGACGGGCAGAAGGCCGGGTGCCCGCTGGGATTAGGAAGAAAACAATCGTCATGAAAAGTTCTCGATATCGTCTGTGATCTTAACTCCCGAAGCTCTATTACATAAGAAGAATCCTGTTGATGATCGCGCTTGATGCTGTATACGGTCTATCTATGAGTATTTCTGAGAAGGATGTCGCCAATTTTTATGACAATTACACCGATCGGCAAAAAGTCGTTGGTTTCAATTTGCGACAGTACACTTTGGTCGAAAAATTGATTGATATAGGAATGAATGCTCAATCCAGTGTTTTAGAAATAGGTTGTGGGGTTGGGCAGGTGACGGCACTGATTGCAGGAACGGTCAGTGATGGAAAGATTACGGCCTGTGATATTAGTCCGAAAAGTATCGAAGAAGCCAAGAAGCTGAACGTGATGTCCAAAAATATTCAGTTCGAAGCAGCGGATATGGTCGTCATGGACTTTACCAGCCAATCCTTTGACTTTATTTCGATGTTTGATGTCCTCGAGCATATCCCCAAAGAAAAGCTCCCTAAAATTTTTGAAAGGCTTTCCGCGCATATGCACCCGGATACGAAGCTATTAATCAACATTCCAAATCCGCCTTTTTTGGAGACCATCATTGAAAATGAAAAGGAAAAAACGCAGATCATCGATCAGCCATTGCCAGCAGATGGCATCATGAGCGCAGCCTATGCAAATGGCTTGATATTAGATTTTTTCATCACTCATGACGTTTGGCAGAAAAAAGATTATCAAATGATGCTCTTTACGAAAGAGAAGCCGTATGTGGTTGAGAAGATTTCGGAAGCTGAGTTTCAAGCCAAAAAAGCGCGGCTTCTTTCGAAGATCAAGCCACGAATTTAGTTTCCGTTTTTGAATTTCTGGATAAGGTCGTAAATGGGCTGCTTGAGTTGCTTGGCAACAACTCTGGGCCTGAATATATTACTAAGTGCTAAGACCTTCTCTCGGACTTCGGAGCGGTATTCAGTGTCACAGGCAAACTTGACCACTTTCTCTTCCAGCTCCTGAGAGTCATCACAAAATAGAGGATAGTCTTCGCCCAGTTGTTCGATTCGTGCTTCTTTACGTGGCAAGACGATAGGGACGCCGCAGCTGATGGCGTCGATGACTTTGCCTGAGCCTGCCCAATGACCATCGTCTCCACAGTCGTAAAGAACCAGGTCGCAAGCATTAATTGCATACGGCATTTTGCTGTAGTCGATTCGGTCTACAAGTCGAATGTCTCGCGGAATATCAACCGTAATGTTTCCAGCAACAATCGTCGTCAGATGTTTGATCGAGCGGCTAAGCTCGGGAAGAGCGCTAAAGTAAGTTCTTGGGACGGTGTCAGCGGCAATTCGGCCGAAATATCCAACAACGAACCCGTAGCCGAATTTGGCTCTATACCTGAACGTTTCGAAGTGATCGGGGTAGGGTTTGAAACTCGGGTCCGCTGACTGAGCGATATTGATGACGCAGTTTGGACGAGCAATGCTGTCGCCGTACCAGCCTTTACGCCAAGATTTTGGAGGATGTTCCTGCGAAAAGTTGAGTAGCATATCGCGCCAAGTTCCAGTGGTTGTGAAGAGTGCGTCTGCGTCGGCGTAAAGTTCTTCATCGTACGGTAGTGCGAGACAGGCTTTGGGGCGACGCAGCTGTCGATAAATATCTTTATTTGCCCTCACATAGTATAGGTCATAGCCCGAGTCAGGAACTTCTATTGGAATATCTTTGAGCCCAAAGTCTACCTGGTCGGGTTGAAATAATTGTCCGTTGTAATAGACGTCGGCAAATTCGCTCAGCGTTCGGAAAAAGCGGGCTTCGTTGATGAGGTCACCACCGCGCGGTGGAAGATGAGTCTGGGTGCCTAGCAGTGTATATATTTTTGGGCGACTCATAACTTTACTCTCTGATCATTTCCGAAATCTGACTTACTACGACTTGAGGAGTGAAACGTTGTTTGGCTTCTTCTGTGAATTGTTTCGATTTTTCTGAGAGTGATCCTTCATTGCTGATTTGAAGGATTTTTTGAGTTGCCTCGTCAGGTGTTTCGAAGAGCAAGGCCGTTGGATAGCGGCGCTCGGCTCCTTTCCATCGAAGAGATAGAGGCCACTTTCGCACGACAGGAATTGCACCACTAGACATCCCTTGTGCAATCGCTTCGTGAGTACCTTCGCGGGTGCTCGCAGAGATCATGAACCCGACCTTTTGAAGCCAGTCTTGTACGTCATAGGTCCAATTATCAAAAATGACATGAGTTTCAAGTTGGTGGTCTTCGATAAACTGGTAAAACTCATTGCGATATTTTTCTTCAGATTCTGTGAGTACCTTACCTGACCAGTCGTGACCAACGAGTCTCAGCTTCCACTCCGTGTCAGCTTCAGTGAGTTGCTTAAGGATGCGAAGCGCCAGAAGAGGATTCTTGTTACTATTGTTGTATCCCATCATGCCTAAGGTCTTGGCCGCATCTTTATTTTTCTCAAGGATGAAGTTTTCGACAGGATGTGCGGGGGTTACGGTAGAAAGCGTTAGGTTTTTGAATCGCGAAAGATTCAAAGAGTCATCCAGGTATTCTCTGATGTGGTCTGCCACAAAGGTGAGGTGATCGACGCGGGACCAATCCACCATAAGAGGCCAGGGCCCATACGCTTCAAAGCTATGCAGTCTGCAAATGAGTTTTGTTTGGCTTGGTAAATGCCTAGTGAGCCAGACCATGCCGTGCACACACCATTCACAAAATACAACGTCTGCCCATTCTAAGAGTTCAACGTCTAATGGAAAATTGTTCTTGTGTTGATTGAGACGTTCGCTGTTCTCAGCCGGATTTGCTTTCAAGTACTCAAGAGCAGTGACGATTTCACGGCCAAATTCTAAAGTTCTCACTTCGAACTGCTCATTTGCTGCAAGCCCTTCCACAATTTCCTGCATGAAATTCCAGTTTTGGTAGGAGACGATGAGAAGACGTGTCTTACGCTCTGTCGGCATTTGAGGAGGAGGTCTTTGCTCGGTGTGCGATTGATAAGTCTTCGATAGAGTGTCCCATTCGAGAAACTCTTTCCACCAATTGAGAACCTCAGAAATCGGGCGAGCAGAATCGACCGAGCGGATAAGACCATTGAGAACAGGAACGCTTTGTTCGTGACTACGGGCTAAGCTTTGAAAGTGTTTAACGGCCTCGCTTGGGAAATTCAAATTGAGTAGGCCATTACCGACCTCTATCTGAGTAGGAAGATGGTCTGGTTTCAATGTCTTTACGTTTTGTAAAATCTTTTTACCTTCTATTCGATTTCCAAGCTTGATCAAAACGCGTGCCAGACCCAGTGCGAATTCAGGATTTTCGGTTTCGAGACCATGGGCTTGCCGCCAATATTCTGCACTCAGTAATAAATTTTGAGCGCGTTCAGTGAAGAGCGCTCGCCGCGCCAAAATTTCACCACGTTTCGGAAATAATTGCTGGAGGTCATCAATTTTTTGAATTCCTTCCATAAGTTTTCCCGTGGCTGCGAGCGTTTCTGCGAGCCCTAGGTTGCTGCCGACGTCATTTGGCCTCAACGAAAGTGCTTTGCCCCAATAATTTTGCGCGTTCTCGTAGTCCCCAAGTCGATGATAAATCATGGCTAAGAACGAGTGGAGCCTGTAATACGTGGAATCCAGCTCGATGGCTTGGTGATAAATCTTCTTGGCATCATGCAGCTTGTCTTGCCCTGACAGTTTTCGAGCCTCTAGCATGAGGCTAAAAGCTCGCCGGCTTTTCGAACTACGCATCATCCAGGCAAGCTCCGGGAGCTCTTCAACCCGTCGTAAATGCTGCTTGGCCTGTTGGGGGCGGATCACTTTGCTGAGAGTTGTAGAGCCATCTAGAAGTGAGCTAAGAATAGACATGCTTAAATACGCTCGTACCACAGTGTGAGGGTGTGATTCGCATACAGTGCGTTTCCGTGATTGTCACTTCGTGAATATAGAAGTGGTTGAAGTAAGAAAAGGTAAGTGAATACAGGTGTTTAAGTGCGTTTGGTCTTTAGCCTTAGCTCCGGTATTCCCCGATATTAAGGTCCGGGCTTCTTCCATTTCGGTTTAATTGAACATGCACCGTGACAAGACGGATAAGCAAGTGTATCCGATGGTTCACTTTTTCAATGTTGCGCTTGCTAAAAATCGTCAGGAAGCACCGATATGTCCTCACCAATTTCGTGAGCCGCGACCTCAAGATCAAATATCGCGGGACCGTTGCTGGATATCTATGGAGTTTGCTTGAACCGCTATCCTTGGTCGCTGTTTACTATTTCATTTTTGGGGTGATTGCCAAGCGAGGCGAGGCTGATTTCCCTTTGTTGGTGATCTTGGGCTTACTTCCCTGGAATTATTTCAATGGTGTGATCATGAGCAGCTCGACTGCACTGCGTTCGAATGCTGGTTTGGTCCTTCGGGTTCATTTGCCCAGAGAAACATACATTCTTGCGAATGCCGCCACAGCTTTGGTCGTGATGGGACTTAGTCTCTTAGTCATTATTCCATTTATGTTTGTTTGGGACGTTGTACCAGGCTGGAAACTTATCCTCTTTCCGATTTCAATCCTCGTACTATCCGGCTTTGCCTTAGGACTCGGTATGGTTGTGGCCTGTGCGAATGTGATTTATCGTGACCTAGGGTATCTGATCTCAGTCATCTTCCGATTCTTATTTTATTTTTCGGCGACCATTTATCCCGTCAGTATGGTGCCCAAAGAATTCCAGTATTATTTTCTGTTCAATCCGATCGCGCTGTGTCTTTCCATGGGCCGCAACGGAGTGATGAATCGAGAGATGCCGTTTGAGCCTATCCACGTAATCAGCGCGTGCGTACTCTCGTTATTTATTTTTGCCCTCGGTAACTGGACCTTTCCGAAGCTTGAATCCAAGGCGGTGAAATACTTATGAAGCTACCCGCCATTAAGGTTAATGATGTCCATCTTTCTTTTCCGATGCTGCAGTATGAGCCGCGAGGTATCAAAGAGGCGTTCCTTGCCATTGCTCTTCGGCGTAGAAAGTCTAAAGCCGAGAGAGTTTTTTGGGCCCTAAAGGGCATTTCTCTCAAAATAGAGCAGGGTGAGGTTGTAGGACTCATCGGAACGAATGGTTCGGGTAAGAGCACGCTCCTCAGGACCATCGCTCACACCTATGCGCCTGATAAAGGGACCGTTGAAACAGTCGGTGGAATCACCAATCTTCAACTTGGCTCTGGCTTTCGAGACGAGCTGACCGGTATTGAGAACATTCGCTTGAGTGGCGCAATCATGGGCTACTCGCCGGCTGAGATAAACACCAAAACGGAAGAGATTATTGAATTTTCGGGTATAGGTGATTTTATTCATCAACCGATCAGAACGTACTCCTCCGGTATGAAGTCTCGACTCGGCTTTGCGGTCGCTGCCGTCGCTGAACCAGATATCCTGCTTTTAGATGAAGTCTTGGCTGTTGGTGATGCGCAGTTTCGAGAAAAGTCTATGGCCCGCCTGGAGGAGATGGTTGGCGGAGACACCACGGTTGTTATCGTGTCCCACAATATGGTGGAGCTGCGGCGACTGTGCTCAAGAGTGATTTGCCTTAGTCAGGGGAAGGTTGCGCTTGATGGTGATGCCGGAGAGGTCATCGACAAATACCTTGAAAATACAGGTGCCAAGCCAGAAACCGAGTAGGCAATAACCTAGTCATCATTTTTTTTTGCGAAAGTGTAAGAATCTTTCCATCGTTCCGTCTTAATGGGTGAAGATTAGGCGCAGACCTGATCTCGAAGGAGAATCAAAATGTCTGAAACTGCGAATTGCCCATGCCCTTCCTCTTGTTGTGATGGTAAGCCCAAGGAATCAGGTTGTTGTTGCGGGGAATCCTGTTCTTGCGCGGCGACTTGCGGTTGCCCGGCGACTTGTGGCTGTCCAAACTCGTCGAATTAAGCTAATTTCTGAGTATGGCCAGTCCAGGAAAATCTCCGTGCGCGAAAACGTTGATTTCCAACGCGCTTTCTCAAGAGAGAGAAGGGTTTTACCAGTTCGTGCGCGCGCGTGTTTCGCCGGAAGAGGTCGATGATATCGTTCAGCAGGCGGCCATGCGAGCGATTGAGAAAGCGACTTCGCTCAAAGATCCGCAGCGAGTCATTCCTTGGCTATACAAGATTCACCGCAATGTTTTGGTCGATGTCGTTCGAAAAAAAACATCTGAGGTCCGAATTGTAGAAGATAGCTCTAATATTCAGGAGAAGACTCCATCGGACTCTGACGAATGGTGTGCATGCAGCGCCACGCAGATCACCGCGATTAATTCTCGATATGGAGCAATTCTGAAACTCGTTGATATGAAGGGTCTCTCTTTGAACGAAGTATCGCGTATGCTCGGTATTTCTGTAAATAATGCCACCGTTCGATTGCATCGTGCTCGAACCGCTCTGAGGAAACAGATGCTTGAGCATTGCGGTGTGAGTAGTATCAGAGAATGTCTGGACTGCAGATGTATCGAAGATGGTTGTTGCGCCGTCTAGCGGCGCCTACTTAATTCGACCGCTACTCTTTACAAGAGACAATCTTTGAGACCTGACTCGAGCTCTTCATCTTCGGGCCCCTGGTCGCCATCAAAGATAATTTCGAATCGGGAGTCTCTTCTATATCCACTTGGGTGAACGTCTTCCGCATCTCCCGTCAAGTTGAAGGCCCACCAACCTTCGTTGGTGCGGGCAACAGCTTTTACTCTTTTGGCTCCACGTAATTTTGCGAGGTCATGCAACCAGTCCGAGATTCTTTTTGCTTCGAAAATGAGTTCGTTGAAACAGATCCATCCTATCGTTGATGTGATCGATGAGTGATGCGCTTTTCGCACAATCGGGGTCTTGGCATCGCAAACGGTACCGTTGCCGGCAACTTGAGTCTCAGTAGAGGACCCGTGCGCGTGTTCGTGTTCATGCGCGTGTTCGTGTTCATGCGCGTGTTCGTGTTCATGCGCGTGTTCGTGCTCATGCGCGTGTTCGTGTTCATGCGCGTGTTCGTGTTCATGCGCGTGTTCGTGTTCATGCGCGTGGTCCGTGCCGTGTTTGTGACCTGCACGCCTAATTCTTGTTTCTCGTTCTGACACTAGGTCGAGAGACTCTAGTGGAATTCGACCTCGCTCGATTTTAGTTACACGTTTCTTGGGAGGGAACAATCGGTCCGCCCAACGACTAAATTTATCCAGCTCCTCCTCGGTCGCGAGGTCGGAGCGGTTTGCAATGAGTATGTCCGCGGCCTCCACTTGGTCCGCGACGGCATCTTGAACGAGGTCCTCGCGTAGGCGGGTGGCATCTAAGAGGCATACTATAGAACGAACATCGACCAGTTCCCGAATTCCAGGGAGTTCGAGGGTATCAAGGATACCTGAAAGTGCTGCAAGTCCAGTGGGTTCGATAATTAGACGATCAATTTTCTTTTGTAATAATACCCGCAAGCAGACGCTGAACATTGTTCCTGCACTACAGCAAATGCAGCCCCCAGCGACTTCACGAATCTCTACTTCAGGTGCTTCTGCATGCTCATTGACGGGCTCCATGAGCGCTGCATCGAGACCGATCAGCCCATATTCATTGACCAGCACGGCCCAATATTCATCAGTGGGACGGTTTTTCAGCAGGTGATTAATGCTGGTCGTTTTTCCAACCCCCAGCGGTCCGCAAATGATATTGACGGGAACGGGTACACCAGTTCCTGGTTCGGCTTCGGTCTGTTCTGTGGGAGAATTCGTCATGTGATTCAGTTGGTTTACGAAATAGGAAAGTAAGTTATTTACTTTTTCTAACCGGTCTCTTAGTAGCTGTTTTGCAAGTGGCTTGCATAAGGCTCTCAGTGTAGTGGTGTGCACCTAATCTCTGAGTTTGTCAATACTTACTCCTTGCCCATAGTGCGGAGTAGGTTATCATAACAAGGAGTTTGGTGTTGCTACGGGATTGAAGTTGACCAGCTTCGAGGTCGTGCTTTTGGATTTTTCTTACTGATGTTTAGGCAATACGAGGTAAAGGTATGAGTCAAAAAATTGATCGGTTCGGTGCCGTCGCGAGCAGCCTTTGTGCTGTCCACTGTGCGGCTGTGGCGTTACTGCCCCTAGCTTTTGGTGCCTTGGGGTTGAGTTTTCTTGCGGGGCATACTGCCGAGTGGGGCTTTACTCTTCTGGCGATAGTTTTTGCTGTTTTCGCAATGAACATGAGTTGGCGAAAGAATCGCTCTGTTCCAGTGACAGCTTTACTCGTTATTGGCATTGTCGGTCTCTTGGCTTCTCGCTTTATCGAAATGAGTTCGGGTGATCATGGGCATCACGGCCATCAAGAGCAAGTAGCGGAGACTCACTATAAGTCTCCCGAACATGATTCGGAGCATCATGAATCTGGTGCAAAAAAGAATGCGAAAGAGCATGATGAACACAAGGAAGAACATAAAAGTGAGCACGGAGGACATGACGAGCATGGTGCGCATGACGATCATGGGGGGCATGGCGAGCATGAAGGCATTGGGCATGCGCTCGGCACTGTCGTTGGGGTCCTTGCGGGATTATTGCTCTTTCTCGGGCATATTCTAAATCTTCGCGCGACTCGGCGCCGAGAGGCGTGTTGCGAGTAAACAGCTTTGTAAATACCTGTGCTGGTGTTTTTAAATTATGAACCCTATCTTGTTACTGTTCGTGGCCTCATGCGCGCTTGTGACAGGGCCTCTGTGTGGTGTGCTCGGAGAACGCTCTCGAGTTATTAGAGCTGCAGTTGATGGTCTGGCTCTCGTCGTAATTGGCGGGGTTTGTTTACTTGTCGTCCTTCCACACGTCATCACTCATCTCGGTATCGTTGGCGTGCTGATTACGGCTTCTGGCATTGGCGTCTCTATCATTGCTCACCGAATGGGCGCTGCAAATCGATGGTCGCTCGGCCTATTTTCCTCTGCGCTCATTGTGCATGTTCTCCTCGATGGTGCGATTCTGTCGATGAAGAATCAAACAGAGCTCTTGGCTTGGGCGGTGATCGCTCATCGGTTGCCCGCTGGTTTTGCGTTGACGATGGTGGCCCAATCGACACCGACACCGAAGCGTGTGACCTGGATTCTGGCTGTCGCAATGATCGGTGCAACAGTCCTCGGTTATTTTTATGGTCCTTGGCTACTCACTTGGTTTCCGAACGAGGGGCCGGCTGTCATGGAAGCATTAGTCATTGGTGTCTTACTTCACGTCGCTTTTGTGCCCCATTCGCACGATTTAGATGACGGCTGTGGTGGTCATGCTCACACAGGTACTGATCCGCATAGTCATGACCACCATGACCACCATGACCACCATGACCACCATGACCACCATGACCATCATGACCACCATGACCACCATGACCACCATGACCACCATGACCATCATGACCACCATGACCACCATGACCATCATGACCACCATGACCACCATGACCACCATGACCACCATGACCATCATGACCATCATGACCACCATGACCATCATGACCACCATGACCACGCTCTAACTCCTCAGTCCTATCCGCATCACGGTCATGCCGCACACCTTCACAAGGTCGATGACGAAGGCAAATTTAGATACCGCAGATTGAGTGACCGAGAGTGGGCAGCCCTGGGCGCACTTTTGGGTGCACTGAGCCTCATTGGAATGTCGTATTTAGGCCACGACTATGCTCATGAGCACGGCGGGTCGGAGAGCAATGTACCTACCTTCTTCGAAACATTTAGTGTGTTAGTCTTCGAAAGCGCGCCCGCTTTATTGCTGGGATACGCTTTGGCTGGTGTGATACCGTTTTTGCTTACTCCTTCTCGGACGACCGCGCTCGGACGTGGTGGTAAGGTCATACAGTCACTTCGCGGTGTTGCCTTCGGCCTTCCTTTGCCTGTTTGTTCGTGTGGTGTATTGCCTCTATATGAGTCACTGATAAGACGTGGAGCACCACCGGTAGCAGCAGTCGCTTTTTTTGTGGCGACTCCGGAACTTGGTTTGGATGCTGCGTTGCTGTCTATTCCACTTTTAGGGTCGTCACTCACAATAGCCCGAATTGTCACAGCATTTGCAGTCGCCGTGCTTGTAGCACTACTCGTAGGCTCACAAACAGCAACAGCATTATCCTCCGAGAATGATTCACCTCAGAGGATCCAATTAGCTCCGTGGTCGCAGCGAGTCCGCGAGGGACTGCGTTTCGGATTTGTTGAGGTCTTCGATCACACGATGCCGTGGATTGTTCTTGGTCTGATCGTTGCTGCGGTGGCTGAACCTATGCTTTCGCATGATTTCATCAAACAAATCCCCGCTGTTCTCCAGGTGCCACTCGCGGCAATTATAAGTGTCCCGATTTATGTTTGTGCATCCGGAGCGACTCCAGTCGCCGCATTGGCCATCCATAAGGGACTTTCGAGTGGCGCGGCGATAGCTTTTCTTATCGCGGGGCCTGCGACAAACGTAACGACCTTCGGTGTGCTCACCCGACTTCATAGCCGCAGAATAGCCATACTTTTCGGCCTTGCGGTGTCGATGTTGGCGATTATCGCAGGATGGGGAGTGGATGTGCTCGGAGTAGAGGCCGCCCCGGTGCTGGATGCTCATGCTTACGTCGATAATCACGGCTCATGGATTAACTGGGTGTGTGTGTATGTGCTTAGCCTGCTCGTCGTAGCTTCCTTGTTCCGGCAGGGGCCACGCGGTGCACTACGCCAAATCATGGAACCGATTCATACACACTGAACTCCGAAACCATCGGACTCGCCACGAGGGGAGATTCCCGACCGTGCCGGTACGTCTCGCCGGAGCAGGGCAAAGGGATTCTCTTACAGGCTATCGGCTCATAAGATATTGATATTATGATTTTTATTGTGTTGTTCATACTTCTGGCGGGATGACTCGTCACTGTGCTACGTCGACGCCAGGGATGGAAGATAAATTGCAAGTCACTTGCAAAAGCGATGCTCTTACAATACCCAGCTGCGAAGGTAGACTATGGAAAATATTTTACTAACTCGAACCCTGCGGCTCCCTATCACCTTTCATTCAGGTTCTTTGGAGGCCGGCAAGACGATACTTGTAAATCAAGTGCGTAAAAATCGCGAAGGTGGTCGCTTTGCTTTTATCGTTTATGAAATAGTTCAAGGAAAGTTTTAATGAATCAGAACGAATCAAATAAGGATATATATGACGTTGTAGTCGTAGGTGCTGGTGCCGCCGGGATTGGTGTTGCTGTAGCGTTGTTACACGCCGGAATTGAAGACTTTGTTGTGGTTGACCGTGAAACGGTCGGAGCGTCTTTTGCGCGATGGCCAGCTGAGACACGTTTTATTACGCCATCTTTTCCCACCAATTCAATTGGGATGCTCGATATCAACTCGATCGTTGTTGGTGGTTCTCCAGCAAAAACCTTGGGCGTTGAACACCCAAATGGAAAACAATATCAGCGTTTTCTTAAGGCTCTCGTGAAGCATTTTGAATTGCCTATTATTGAGAACGTTGAAGTGATGAGCATTGCGAAGGATGAAGACGAGTTCGTTGTACAAACTGGCGATGGCGAGGTACGTGCTTTCAATATTATCTGGGCCGCAGGCGAGTTTCAGTACCCGCATCTTGGTGGTTTTGAGGGCAGCACTCTCTGTAAACACACCTCTACGATTTCAAGTTACGAGGAACTAGAAGGAGACGACTTTATCGTAATTGGTGGTTATGAAAGTGGTATTGATATCGCAAGTCATCTCGCGGAACGAGGCAAGAAAGTCAGAGTCTTTGACTCGGAAAGTCCATGGGAATCAGATAGTTCCGATCCCAGTGTGGCTCTCTCAACGTATTCTCTCGAGAGAATGCGTCGGCTATCCTTTGGTGACAATGTGGTGTTGATTGGTGATACAACGATTGAGTCTGTCACTGCGACAGACGCCGGATATGAACTGATTACAACTGATGGGGAGTGGGCTTTCACTCCTGTCCAACCCTTACTTGCGGGTGGGTTTTCGGGTAGCCACAAACTCGTTTCCAATCTCTTTGAAATTCGCTCGGATGGTTTTCCGCTTCTCACGAAGCATGATGAATCAACGACAACTCCGGGGATTTTCCTGTGCGGACCTTCCGTTCGTCACGGTGACCATATTTTTTGTTTTATTTATAAGTTCAGACAACGATTTGCTGTGGTCGCCAAGGCGATTGCTACATCCCTTGGGTTGCCAGCAGAAGCACTAGAGATTTACCGAGACTGGGGTATGTATCTTGATGACTTATCGATTTGTGGAGAAGATTGTATATGTTAAAGGCAGATAGTGAACCAAAAACGATCGTGACGGCTTCCGACTCACGCCTTGCGAAGATGCGGAGTCTTGAATGGCTCGGACAAACAGTCGCCAGCATTTCTTGGATTGTAAGTGTATTTACGTACGGGATTAAGGAAAACGGAGATTGGTTACAGCTTCTCGCGGCGTCTGCTTGGTTTATAGCGAATGTCGCAGCGGTATGGTCAACGAATTCAAATTCCCCGACCGACTGAGCATAGATGAAGCTGGTGTCTCGTAGATCTTCGACATCATCAAATTCGCAGGTCGTTCGCAGATTTTCTCATGAAACTTGATTGGGTCATAGTCGGTGGCGGGATCCACGGTGTCCATATTGCCGCGAGACTTTTGGGGCAAGCGAAGGTTGAGCCAGAGAAAATCCGCATTATCGACCCAGGCGATAGACTCCTGCAGACATGGCGTTCTCGTACGAAGACGACCGGAATGAGATATTTGCGCTCTCCGGCAGTGCATCAGCTCGACCTGGATCCCTGGTCACTTAACCGTTTTGCTGGTCACCCAAAAGTGCGCGACCCTAATTTATTTGCGTATCCTTTTGGTCGCCCGCAGCTAAATCTTTTTAATGATCATTGCGATCAAGTGATCGAAATTTACAATTTGCAGACTCTTCATATCCAAGCTCGGGCGACAGCCTGTTCTGTGTCGTGTGATTGCGTTAAGGTCAGCCTCTCAAATAATACTGATCTTTCAGCAGAGAATATTGTTCTCGCTATTGGCATGAGCGAACAGCCGGAATGGCCAAGGTGGGCACCGAAGAATGATGAGAGGATACAGCATATCTTTGCGAAAGATTTTGATGGATGGCCGCGTGAGCGTCAGAGCATAGCCGTAATTGGTGGCGGTATCTCTGCAGGACAAACTGCGCTTCGCCTCAAGGACGAAGGACATGACGTACACTTGGTTTCGCGTCACGCTTTACGAGAACACCAATTTGATAGTGATCCCGGATGGCTCGGGCCGAGGTTTATGAAAGGCTTCATCCAGGAGTCGGATGTTGAAAGAAGACGAGAGTTAATAAAAGCCGCTCGAAATAAAGGTTCTGTTCCGCCTGATGTTAAAGAAGCTCTCCGGTCAGCGATATGCCGTGATGAACTGAAATGGCATGAAGGTGAAGTTGAGAAGCTTGAGTCGAACAGTTCCGACGTTATTCAACTGGTATTTGCAACGGCTCCCATGCTGCAAGTTCAGCGGGTTTTATTGGCAACCGGGTTTGCTGCTCGCCGTCCTGGCGGGAAGCTGGTTGATAAATTGGTGGAAGAGGCTTCACTGCCTTGCGCGACTTGCGGTTATCCTATTGTTGACCAATCGCTTCGTTGGCATCCTCGCGTGTATGTATCCGGGCCTTTGGCAGAGCTTGAACTTGGGCCTTCTTCTCGAAATATTTCTGGAGCAAGGCGTGCAGGCGAACGGCTTGTTGAAGCGATCTTGATGGAGCAAAGGCATGAAATTACTGGTTTTTGATAGTTTTATGCTCAGGTACGTGCCTTTACGTTGATGAATGAACTCCTGGTTTTATGTCGCCTGGACCTGAGTATGCAAAGATTCGATTCGTTGATAAGTCCTTATATCGAAATGATAATCCCGTTTATTCGGTGCTAGGGTTTCATCGAGTGTTTACATCGACTGCCGGACACGCTTTGTTGTTTATAAGTTTTGGAAAATGAAAATTTTACGGTTCCCTTATTAGAAGCCGGAATTGCCATGGTGCAGCAGGCTTCTGATTATTTGACCTCCGAGGACATTCCTAGTCAGATTTCTGCAGCAGAGAGTTGTCAGCCCGGAGGTTGAGGTTGTCGCTATGTGCTTGCGGTCGCGAGCATGGATTATGAGCGTGCCAGAACCGCACTCTCGCAAACCGACATGTCTGTCGCGATGGTGACTCCAAAACCTAAAGTTACAGATCGGACGAAAGATGAAGCTGTCAAGAAGGCTAAAGCGGCTGCGGCTAAGGCAGCCAAGAAAAGAAAGAAAGCGAAAAAGGCCTCAAAAGCTCGAAAAAAACAACGTCGCTAATTTTTAGTCTTTCTCTAATGAGCCCACCTCTAAATTTTTTGGCGCGTGAGGACTGACCGAACGATTGAAACGGCCTAAAAAACAGGTTTAGACCACAAGTGCTCAAGTTCAACTGAATCGCTTCAGTCCATGAAGACATGAACCTATGACTTGATAATGCGAATCTTGCCGAACATCATCAGTTGTTCTTATGCTCGACGCATATTGAGTCGCAAACGATTTTTCGGGCGGGTAATATGATTGATATCAAAGTCCTTAGACACTTTGTCACAGCACTGAAACCTTTACATCGACTTCGCCGATGACATATGGACAGGATATGAGTCCAACGAGACCGCTCGCGAGATGGAGTCTATCGGGACGAGATTCGAAATTCCGGCAGGCAGCCTTGGATCGCCAGGCGATTTTGACCAAACCGACAGGTGCACTGGGCGCGCTAGAAGATGTTGCAGTTTGGCTGGCCGATATTCAACAAACCAACACGCCGATGGCGAGCTCCGCATCGGTTATCGTGTTCGCCTCGGATCACCCCGTGTCTCATCTTGGCGTGAGTGCCTATCCCAGAGAAGTCACACCGATGATGGTGATTAATTTGGCGACGGGTGGCGCTGCGGCGTCAGTTTTGGCCCGTTTGAATGGGGCGACCTTATACGTCGTTGACGTCGGTGCAGAATCCTATCCACCTCCAGAATCAGTACCTGGGATTCAGTGGTCTCGAGTTGATGTGGGCGGTACAGTCGGCGATTTGCGTGACCAAGATGCCATGGATGCGGTTGCCCTAGAGAATGCACTGCAAGCGGGGGCCGATGCGGTTGATGCGCTTCCCGAAGAAAACAAGCTCCTTATCTTAGGTGAAATGGGCATCGGCAATACGACCCCAGCGGCCGCGATAGCCGCGCGTTTGCTGCAACGAAGCGTCGATGAAATGGTCGGTCCGGGGACCGGAGTCGAAGGCGAAGCACTCTTGGCGAAGCGTGAGCTCGTGTCACAAGCGCTCATTCGAACCCAGGGGACTATCGAACCTCAAGCGGTCCTACGCCGTCTCGGTGGTCGAGAAATCGCAGCCATCGTCGGAGCGATTGGGCGCGCCGCAGAACGGGGCATGGCCATCCTGGTCGATGGTTTCATCGTCAGTAGTGCGGCTTTGGTTGCGGTGAGGATGGACGAGCGACTCCGAGATTTTCTGTGGTTTGGGCACCGGTCGGCGGAGCCTGGTCACGCCATTATTTTAGAAGCGCTTCGGGCGTCTCCACTCGTCGACGCGGGGCTTCGATTAGGCGAGGGCAGTGGTGCACTGACTGCACTGCCTTTGATTCAGGCAGCGGTCGCTTTACACAATGAAATGGCGACCTTTGAGCAAGCCTCGGTCCCGAATCGGGAGGATTGATGCCGGTCTGGTTGCTCGCATTTAGGGCTTCATTCACGTTTCTCACCCGAATTCCCGTGGGCGGGTTCCCGTATCCTCAAAAAACTTGGGAATGGATTTCGATTTGGTTTCCATTAGTCGGACTCTTACTCGGAGCAATGCAGGCATCGATCTGGTTCGGTCTGGACAGCCATTCTGATCTGACTCGTGCGCTCATCGCGGTCCTCGTCGGCGTGGTCATCACGGGTGGGTTTCATGAAGATGGTCTCTCCGATTCAGTGGATGCGCTCGGTGGTGGGTATGATCGCGATAAGGTTCTCCAAATCCTAAAGGACAGCCGTATCGGTGCTTTTGGCGCACTGGCATTGATATTGGTGCTGATGCTCAAGCTCAGTTTATTGGTCGATTTGGGCGCGATGGCACCCGTCGGGTTTCTTTTGGGACAGTCGCTCTCTCGGGCTGTGCCCGTCATGCAGTTGGGTGTACAACCATATGCCCGTCGCGATGACCCCGAATCTAAATCTCGAGATGTGGCCCGTTCAGGCCGGATTCAAGCAGTGATTGTAGGTTTGTGGGTGATTGCAATCCTTTTCGTTGCACGCATCTTCGGTATTCCAGACTCCGCGCTGGTCGGTTCGGTGCTTGCGATGCTTACTGTAGGCTTTATTTTTGGCGCTTATGTCCAACGACGAGTGGGCGGCCTGACAGGAGACTTCATGGGTGCCCTTCAGCAGCTTTCTGAATTGGGTATCCTGTTCGCTTTGGTTTCCGCATGACAATCTGGACACTCCGACATCCATCGGTAGATCGAAAGGGTCGATGCATTGGCCAAACTCCGGTCGAAATGACCGCTCCTATCGATGATTCTGTACGAAAAGTGATACAAAGCGCCCCCTTTGTTCCGTCGCGTCTATTCAGTTCTGACCTTCCGCGGTGCGCTCAACTTGCCGAGGGACTTGCTCAGCACTGGGGTGTCTATTTGGAGATGACCGCATCTTTACGGGAGATGAACTTTGGAGAGTGGGAAGGTCGAAGTTACGATGAAATTGACTCAAGCGATGCCGAACGCTGGCGCACATGGTGTGCGGATTGGCGTCATGAGAGACCACCCGGCGGAGAATCGATCGATGACCTGGTAGAGCGCGTATCCAATTGGCTTCAAACCCACTCGCCTTCATCCAGCGACCTGTTGGTCACTCACGCTGGGGTCATTCGAGTTTTTCGCGTGCTTGGCGGAGAAAGCTGGGAAGAAGCGATGGCCGCGCAATGTCCGTTTCTTGGTTGGATGAAACACCGATATCGCTAATCCAGCCTGGTTCGTGAGTAGTATCGAGGGGGCGGTTCTTTGAATTCTAGGAAGCTCTGCAGCTCAGCGGTGAGACCTAAACCCGACTTTCTTTATTCCGATTGACCGGATAACTTTCGTTTCAGTGTAGGCATCGAGGATACAAGCATCGACTTGCTCTCTAGTGAGAAGCGTGTGCTCGCCATGAGTGACTGCAGTTTGAACAGCGGAAACGATAAGCTCTCGATACAAGTTGGGCTCCCATGTTGGGTTATAAGTGTCTGGTTTGTCTCTCACCCATTTTTGAACATCAAACCAGCCGCGAATATATAATTCGAGTGCTTTTCTTGCGCTGGCATGTCCCGCAGGGCTAGCAATCAGCCAGACATCTAGCAATTGCTCCAGTGGCGTCGAATTCGAAAGGACAGTGACTTGGTCTTTTAATGCTGAGCTTTCCAAAAGTAGCTTACTTGCGCGTATGGTCGCTGGCATTTGATTATCCGGACTCGTCTGAAAACGTATTCGACAGTAGCGGCTCGATTGTGTCCCGCGCGGAAAGAGTGCAGGAACCATGAAGGTCTCAGGTTCAGGGAAGTTGAGACTCGTTCCTGAGGGAAAAGGGTAGCAACCAGAATCTAGGTGGTAGCCTCCGTATTTCCAAACCACAAACAAAGACCAGAGGTCTTTGACGAAGGCAAGTTTCTTGTATGGCAAGAGGCTGGCATCATATCCTTTGCCGCGCACCTGAAGTGTCTCCCGGATAATATAATCGACACAAGCATCAATGTTGTCGAGGCTGGGTTGAGTCATAACAATCGATTGGAAGTTTGCGCTCGTAAAGCTCGTCTCGACAGGCATCACATCGACGTAATCCGGTAGCTCTGCTCGAAAAGCTGCTTCGAATTTTTCGAGCACACAGAGTGTAAATTCGGGTGGGGGATCATTGTCGAATCGAGACTTTGAAACTAAATTAATTCCGAAAAGGTCGGCTCTCTGTTCACCGGTAACGCCAGTAATTGTTTTGTTCCTTTCTTGAGGAGGCCCCAGCCAGGTAAAGAATACTTTGGTCATTTTGTGTTACCCTGCGATCGATTCTGAGGGGAGACGGGCAATACTCTTTGCCGCTCTCCAAAAGTCTCTCGACGGCGAAGCATTAGCATAGTTTGGTCTTACGGTAAGCGGTTTCCTCGAAAGCGCGTGGAACAAATCATCGCGGCCTAAGCATGCCGAGATGAATGAGTCTCAGGGTTTCCTCGGTTTCCTGGAAATGACTTACCCACCGCGCAAAGAGTGTTCAGTCCCGCGGGTAGCAATGAATGAATCTGAAAGAACTAATCCGTCTTCCGCCGTCGGGGCCCGGAGGAGTGGGCAAAGCTCTGCATCTCTGGAAGAGGCGACTCCGCAACGGTCAAAGGTGTCGGTTATCGGCGTAATTTCGGTCGCGCTCAGATGTTCTCCATTGATGGTTATGGAGGGAGTGCACAGCAGATAGGTCATGAAACTCGATTGCCCGAAGCCCGTTTTGGCGGTGGTTCTTGACGAGTTTTTCACGGCGACATCGTGAAAATACCATATCGATATGATGACCATACTCACTGCACTTTGGTTGTTTTCGTCACCGAATCGGGTGAAGAATTCTTATGAGATCTTCAGACGGCTCGCTTCGACACTGTATTGGTCAAACATCAATTGTACCGACAATGCCGTTGGAGGAGTCTATAAAGGTTGTCGTCGATCATGCGCCCTGGTGCCATCTTGTTCATTTTCTTCTGATCTCCCACGCTGCGCAGTACTGGCTGATGGCCTTGCTCGGCTCTGGGGTTTTGCTGTTGAGACGACCGCTTTTCTCGGAGCAGGTCAGTTTACAAACCATGACTTACGCGCTCGAGAATGTCTCCTTGGCAGACGGTAATCTGTAAGTGTTTTTTATTAAGTATTTGAAAATATTCAGTTTTCGCGTTGAATTCAGGTTTGGTCGAGTATCAATGACATCTCATGGTGACGAGAGAGCGAAATATTGTTGGCGTGTTAACACGGCCCTAAAGAAAGTATTTCATCTATAGAATGCAACCAGCTTGCAAATGCAAACAGGTTGCAATACGAAAGATTGGCCTGAGAATCAGAGAGCCATGAAAACACCTGAAAAATTGGAAATTACGCAAGACTTGCATTCGTCTTGCCTTGTTCATGTCTGTACGTCGTGTCGTCAACCGGGGACTGCACGTGAGCCGAAGGCCAATCGTTCTGGGTTCATCTTGTATGAGCAGCTTTGCAAGGCGTTCGCGAATAGCGGACTACGGGGCCAAGTCGAAGTGAGAGCTGCGCAGTGTCTGAGCATTTGTCCACGACCCTGTGGCATCGCGGTTTCAATGCCAGGAAAATGGACATATTTATTTGGGGACCAGCAGAAAGATAAAGCGATGAGCGACGTTGTTGAGTGCGTCTCTGCATACCTGAACGCACCAGATGGCTTCATGTCGAGAGAAAGTCGTCCCCATTCACTTCGTAAAGCTATTCTTGGTCGAGTGCCTCCAAGACAGGAGATTCAAGAATGCATTTAGCTGAAGGAGTACTCCCGCTCAATCAAGCGGCGATGTGGACCGCTGTAACCATCCCCGTGGTGATCTGGAGCCTTCGGGGCGAGCAGCGAAAGCGGCGAGAAGCGGAGTCATCGGCGGTGGTGATGGCTGGCGTCACAAGCCTACTTTTCGCTGCAACTTTACTTCCTCTGCCTGTCCCCGTCGTCGGCGCAACGAGCCACATTTGCCTGACCCCGTTGCTGGCCCTGATCGTTGGCATACGTCGTATTGTTTGGCCAACGCTATTTGTGCTGCTTCTTCAAGCCGTCTTTTTCGCTCACGGCGGGCTCACGACTCTGGGCGTCAATACACTGATGCTCGGTTTAGTCGGACCATTAACCGCGGTTGGTTTATGGAAACTATTAGGTAAGCTCGGAGCCGAAAACGCAGTGACGTTCGCTTTCGTCTGCGCGAGCGGCGAACTCAGCGTGTACGCTGCGGATGCGCTTGTTCTTGCGGGAGCTTTGTCCGAGATGACTTCACCGATGGCAACATTTTCTGCAGTGCTTTTGGGGTTCGCTCCAGTTCAGGTCCCTTTGGCGATTCTCGAAGGTGTCATCTCAGTTGGAATGATTTGGGTACTTTGTACTCGCCGTCCTGACTTACTTCCTGAATCGCTGCGTAAGCTAAGCAAAACACCAGCGTTCGTTCCATCGGTCACGGGTTTGGTCATCGCCTTTATCCTTTCGGGTTGCGATTATGAAGGTATCGATGGGACCGTTTTCGGTGCGAAAGCAGAAGCGGCTGGGCGTCCCCCCACGGACAGCATTTTCGATCTTAGCCAAGGTGAAGTAGGACTTGCGATGTCTGTCATTATTCTGTTCGGACTCGGATTTATAGCGGGTCGAAGTTGGGAACAGCTTATGGATGGTGACCGAACAGTAAAGGAGGAACGCGATGCATCTGCACGCTGAACATGACCTGTTCTTCGAACGCAGACAAAATTTGCAGCGTCCAGCTCTAAGCCTAGTCTTGACCTTGTTGGTCTTGATCGTCAACGCGGGAGCGAATTCAATCCTCGTTTCTCTGGTCGGTTCAGGCGTGGGCTTGTTTTTACTTTTTGTAACTCGTCTCAGTGGCCATCGGCGGATGGAACCCGCGATTTTATGGACTGTTTTTCTGGTTGGATTTGCGTTGCTCGGAAGCGCTGCACTGGGCGGTGATGTCGACCGATTTATTGAAGTAGCAGCTCGTATTAGCTGCGGAATGCTATGGATCCTTTGGTTGGGGACACAGACAGACTGGGCTTCGTTGCGGCAAATTCTGCTTTTCATTCGAGTGCCTACCAATGCTGTTTCCGCACTTGATCACGCCGTGATGAATGGTGTGCTTACGCAACGCGAATGGATCAGACGACGAGACGCTGCACGTATTCGCTTGGGCAATCCGCGTTTACCGTTGCGTTCTTGGGGATATTTACTCGGTGAGGGTGCCTTGTGTGGTTTTCTTCGATTAGAACAGATGGAAGAAGGTGCTCTCGTGCGGAGTAGTACCATTAAAGATACTGGCGACGACGAGGCATTTATTTTGGATGCGGTGCAAATCGAACGAGGCGGGCATTCGGTTCTCAAACAGCTAGACCTTCGGATTGAAACGGGGGAGTGGGTGCTGCTTTGTGGTCCAAGTGGAGCTGGTAAGTCGAGCTTACTGCGTCTTTTAGCCGGTCTCGAAGAGCCGACAAAAGGTGTGATGACTCGCTTTGGTGCGACTATCTCTAAAGGGACAAAGCTGCCAGTACGTCTAGACGGACGTGTGGCTCTGCTCACGCAGAATCCAGAACATCATTTCATCGCGAGCACTGTGGCAGAAGACATTGCTTGGGGCCTATTACGCCGGGGAGTAGAAGAGGCCGAGGCTAAACATCTTTCACGAGAGACCGCGAAAGCTCTGAGCATAGAACACCTCCTGGAACGGCCATGCCACGCTCTAAGTTTCGGCGAACAACGCAGAGTTGCGCTTGCTGGATTATTAGTACTCGAGCCGCAGTTTTTACTCCTCGATGAACCTACCTCTGGCCTTGATCCCGTCGCGGCAGATCAGTTGCGCACGTTGGTTGGTAAATTTGTACAACAAACGGGGGCCACGTGCGTCTGGGCGACCCATGACCTGTACTCCTTACCGCCACTAGCTCAACGTACCGTCCTGCTCCGTGATGGACAGATCGTTTTCGACGGCCCCAAGACTGAGGGCTTGTCGAGACCTTGGATGCTTCGTGCGGGCCTGGCCGTCGCAGAGGAGGGCGAAGATTGATGTTGTTCGGTAACGCCTCTCACAAACCGAGTGTCGAATTGGTAAGACGTATCAAATTGACTCTACATGAAGCGCTTGGCCTTCCCGAAGAGGCAATAATTACCGTTACCCAACTTGCCTGTCTTGAGAAAGATTGTGCACCGCTAGAGACAGTCATTGGTCTACACCGACCGGGCGAGCCTCAACTTCAGTACAAACTTCATAAGGCCACCGATGCTGTCGGAACCGAAGATCTTCTTTTGGTTTGCGAAGCATGGGGAATAAAGGCCAAAACAATAATTATCGACTCATTTTCGAAGGAGAGAACTTAATGAACAACCAACAAAAAGTACCTGTGACAATTCTTACTGGATTTTTAGGCTCTGGTAAGACGACATTGCTGAACCGCATATTGAGTGAAGAGCACGGCAAACGAATTGCGGTGATTGAAAATGAATACGGCGAGGTCGGTATCGATCAAGCGCTTGTTATTAATGCTGACGAAGAGATTTTCGAGATGTCGAACGGTTGTATCTGCTGTACTGTTCGAGGGGACCTCATTCGAGTTCTTGGTAACCTGATGAAGCGTCGTGACAAATTTGATTATGTATTGGTAGAGACCACTGGTCTTGCTGACCCGGGACCGGTAGCTCAAACCTTTTTTATGGATGACGAGATTCGAGCAGAATTTTCTCTCGATGGAATCGTTACCTTGGTAGACGCCGCACATATTGAGCAGCAGCTCGGAAGAAGTGATGAGAGCACCGAGCAGATCGCCTTTGCTGATGTTCTCGTCCTGAATAAGACAGATCTAGTGAGCGATGACTCTCTCGACGCACTTGAAGGGCGACTCCGCGAGATGAATAAGATGACTCGTGTTGTAAGAAGTGAGAATGCGAATGTTCCTGTCGATACGGTTCTGAACTTAAATGCGTTTGATCTCGACGAGGTTTTAGAGCGTCGTCCTAGTTTTTTGGAACCGGAGTATCCATTCGAGTGGACGGGCGTATATGCGCTGGAACCTGGGCGCTACGAACTCAGCTTGGATGATGGCCCAGACCCAACCATGTCTTTGGCAATTATGACGAACCAAGGTAGTGATGATACAGCCTTGCGAGATGGCGCAGAATGGTGTGTGCGACAATACGCCGAAGATGCAGAAAATTTTGCTGCAGGGAGTACACTCCCGATCGGAAAACATACCAGCCTCCAGCTTCAAGATGCAGGTCGTAAGTCTTTCTTTTTCGAGGTCGATACAGCCGGTAAGATTGGGCTTTACGCACAGCACACCGCTGAAGAGTTCAATATGAAAGTGCTGAATACAGAAAGTAATCAGGAAATTCCATTCGAATGTGAACGTACTTGGGTGGCACAACATGAGCATGACGATGAAGTTGGTTCGTTTGCTATAGAGCGAGATGGTGATGTTGATCCTCAACGATTTAATGATTGGCTGAGTAGGCTCCTTCGCGAAAACGGAATCGATATTTTTAGAATGAAAGGTTTCCTAAGTTTGTCTGGCCAGATGGAACGATACGTTTTCCAAGGTGTGCATATGCTGTTTGATGCTCAGCCAGACAAGCCATGGGGAGAGTCAACAAGACGCAATCAATTGGTGTTTATTGGCCGTAACCTTGACGAAGAAGGTATCCGAACGGGATTCGAATCATGTCTACTTTCACAATGAAGCAACGTAAAGGCGTCACTGCGAGCGGTTGGTCGGGCACAGTTGATGACTATGCAATCGCGGGTGCTTGGACCTCAAACGGAGGCGTGCTCGTGGTTGCGGATGTCGCAGGCGGTGTATTTGGATTCGAAGGCAAGTCGGGAAAAATACGGTGGGCACACAGAGGGGCTCATGGTGGCGGGGCTCTTTCGATGGCTATCAATCCAATCACCGACCAAGTCTCAACCGGAGGTCAAGATGGGAGAATCTTGACTTGGAACCCGGAAACCGGAGCGTTGAGCCAAACGATAGATCTTGGGAAAGGATGGGTAGAAAATCTGACTTGGTCTGCCGATGGAAAATGCTTGGCAGCATCTAATTCACGTCGTGTGCATGTTTATGACGTCGAGGGGAAAGAAGTTTGGTGCTCTGATGATCATCCAAGCACGGTGAGTGCTCTCGCTTGGTCTCAATCACAGGAACTGGCCACTGCGTGTTATGGTCAAGTCGCTTTTTTCGATGTATTTTCGGGTGACGTGACTCAAAAGCTAGAATGGAAAGGTTCGCTTGTTTCGATGGTTCTAAGCTATGATGGGGATATTGTTGCTTGCGGTAGTCAGGATAACACGGTGCATTTTTGGCGTCGTTCAACCGGCGATGACTCCATGATGGCTGGATACCCAAGCAAACCTTCTTATTTGGCTTTTGACGCGAAAGGTTCTTTGTTAGCCACTGGCGGCGGTCAGGCGATAACAGTCTGGAGCTTCCAAGGAGATGGCCCCGAAGGAACCCGGCCCGGCGTACTTGAAGCGCACCTTGAACCCGTGACATCGCTCGTGTTTGCGCCCAAGGGAAGAATACTCGCTTCTGGCGCACGGGATGGCTCGGTAGCAATTTGGGAACTCGACAATGCTGGAAATGGAGGTCTTATCGGTGCGTCTCAGTTAGACGATTTGGTAGCGGGGATATCTTGGCGTCCAGATGGTCGAGGTCTCGCAGCCTTTGATGCCCGAGGAGGCGTAACCACTTGGCGAGTTCGTAGTTAGTGAAAAACATCAAAAGCGTTTTTCGAAGTCTTGAAAAAAGACTGACACAGGCTCCTTGGTTTGACGATGAATGGTGCATCTATAACCGAGGCGAGTACTTGCAATTGTACAAAGATAGCTGGCACAACCACAATCAAGGCGGCATTCCCTTTGAGACCTTCATTGAGGCTCGTGAAATAAAGCTGAAAGAATTTCCTATTTGTCTTCACGCAGAAGAGGATTGCCCAAATCAAGAACGTTTCATCCAAGAACTGGTGGCTATCGTGGGCGATCAAATCAATAGCTGGAAAGGCTACAAGACTGTCGGCACGGGTTATACAATCTGCATGAGAAAGATGCCCCTCAATTATAAGAATCTCGACCAGAGACTTTTCGACGAGCTTTCCCGGCTGCGGAAGCTAGAAGGCAGTATTGAAGAGGCATTGCGACGAGTTTCTGAGTGAATCGCTCTGAGGTAGGGGTCCGATTGCGTACTTTCGCTGGTCGCTGGATAGAGGATTCCTCCGGAAAAAGAGGGGTTCCGACGCAGACGAAACCCTGTAGATATGTCATTTGTGATGTCGGGTCCGGCCTGAGCGCGGTCTATCGAAGATCAAATTTGCAGATACCTTATATTTTACTTGAAAATGATATTTATTTTTAATAAGGGAGCCAAGACATACTGAGTAGCGACCCAATGTAAGATTGGGCGTCGCAAGTGGCGTCTGACGAAGAATCATACGACCGAAACATCAGGAGAGAAGAATGAAAGTCCGAGCCAGCGTAAAAAAGATGTGTAACCACTGCCAAATAGTCCGCCGCAAGGGAAGGGTTTACGTAATCTGTAAACCTAATCCTCGGTGTAAACAGCGTCAAGGCTAGGCAATTGATTCTACGGCGCTCGGGTCCACCGGCGTCGATTTGGGTACTGCCTGCGCCCTCATCATGAGCTATCGCTCAGAGCCTATCAATATTGGCGTTGATTTGTCTGAACCCATCCCCTGAGGAACGCCCGATTTCGAAGGCTTCGTGCAAACGTTTGGCACCCTCGACGACGGCCAGCGTGGGACGACTGAAAAACCGGTTGGCATCAAACGCAACGATTGGGCCATCAAACCAACCCAATGCGTCTTTATCTAAGAGCGCGTCTTTGGCAAAGCCGGCATTGTCTTCAAGACCAAAACCACAACAGATAATTCCAACGGCATCAGGCTTAGCGTCTTTGACTTCGGACCAATGTATAGCGCGCGAATGATCTCCTGGCTTTCCGAGCACGCTTTCGAAGCCGATGGCTTCGATCTGTTCTGGGACCCAATGACCCGGAGAATAGGCGGGGTCCACCCATTCGAGCAAAGCCAATCGCTTCACTGATGTTGGCGCGCTAAAGGCCGCGAGGTCTGCTCGGGCAGCTTTGATCGCGGACACCGCTTTTGCATTCGTACCGGTGGCATCAGCAAGTGTTCGTAGGTCGTCAAAGATACCCTGAATGGATGTGCCAGTAAGCGAAATGATTTGGGTCGAGGCGTCGAGAGTGCAGGAGATTCCGCGCAGACTCGTCTCGATGGTGTCTGGCGTTACTGCGCATACATCGCAAATGCCTTGTGTCACCACAAAGTCGGGTTCAAGCTCACGGATCAACGCGGCATTCACAGTGTATAGTGCTTCATCCTTAGCGATTGATTCGGCGACCATAGAATTGATCTCAGCTTGTGAGAGACCCGTAGGGATGCGACTGCCCGTTGCGTGCGGTAGGTGTAAGACGCTTTTGGGAGTGTCACACTCGTGACTGATTGCCACGAGGTACTCTTCTAGACCTAGCTCTCCTAAAAGTTCGGTGGCACTGGGCAGAAGACTAACAATTTTCATACGTATCTCTCTCCTCGATTTAACTGTTCCGTGCTGCACTCACCAACAAAAAAATGAATGCATTTGGTATTGCTCGAGGTTTTGGGCGATTTTGAGTCGGCCTCGTAAGGTCAATCGTTATGACCGGGGAGTTGCTGTATCAAAGCCGCAGCATCTTCTAGTCGGGGTCTTAGCTTAGGAGGGAAGGGTGACGTGCCCGCCAACACTTGTGCGCACCAGTATAGAGTTCGTGATTTGAAGGCCTCAAGCCAGTCACTGGTGTCGCTGCCACGCTCGTAAAACTCTTTATAGGTGGTGAGAGCCGCGCTAATTTCCGAAGCCCAAGGATGACCGCCCGTAGAGAATGCCTTCGACTCGTTGGCGCGAGCAACTCCTTTGTTTAGCAATCTCGTGGCTTGGGAAATCAACAATGTGCCTTTTTCAGCGTCCGAACCTCCTAGTGCTATGAGTTCTGCGCCGTGTACTAATCGTGCTGCTGCCTCGCCTATCCAGATGTCACCATAGTTGACCGCCCAACCCCATCCGTCTTTTTTCGAGGCGGCGGCCTGCATCGTTTCTGCAGCCTTAGCCCATTCTCCGCGTATCATCTGTTGGGCTCCATCGCTCCACATAAACCGTGCAGCTTCGAGTAGACGCTTTTGATAGCATCCTTCGAGGTTCCGTTCGGCCATTTGCCGAACCGCTGCGTCGCCGAAGGTGAGGGCGTAGCCAAGGTAAAGCTCGCATTCGAAAAGTGTGTTTTCGAGAAGCTTATGCACGTTCATATAAAATCCGCCGAGTTGGGACCACCATAAGCCATTGTCCAGTCGAGGATGTTGCTCGAGCAATGAACGTAGGTCGCTTAGCATTGTACAAATTTGGTCGCAGGTTGCGCGATTGCCGAGTTCACCACGCTCCCAACGCTCCCAGGTGTGCCAAACGTTTTCAATGGCCTGACCGGCAGAGCTTCGAGCTTTCTGCTGTTTTTTATCAAAAGCATCGATATCAAATTCATCCGGAGCTTCATTACCTTCGACGAGAAATGAGATTTGCAGCCGCACAATACCGACGGCATCGTTATCCCAATTCGCAGTGCTCACTGCGACAAACTCTACGCGATACGTCGTGTCTCGGTGTGGGTCGAAATTCACCTGTCCGGCGAGGCGACCATCATCAGAAAAGTGAACCCCTGGTGGGAGTCTCACGAGCGTTGGGCATTGCAGAAATCCTTCGGTGCTGCCAAGGGCAGCACTTGCAGTGAGGTTAATCGAGTCACCAACGAGGACTGTTCCCAGGTCAACGTCTTGCCGGGAGACCTTGAGACCATTTCGGTCAACACAGCGGTAGTGCTCACTGTATAACTCTGCGTAGGACCAGCTTTTTGGACAAAATGTGCAGCCGTGACATTGTCCCTTTCTGTAACTAGCGCTTCCGAATTCGGCACCGTCCCCCGTGCAGCACAGGGTTGCATCGGTGCCGAGAGTCTTATCGGCGTTGCTCTCGAATCCAGGTGGAAGTTCAGCCAGAGCATCGATTCGTCCGATGATTTTTAGGTCTTCGGCCGTGGCTTCCCGGCACAAGCGATCGTCGTCGCGTGGAACGTATATGAGTGAATTGTCATCATCGAGTATCACTTGGTAGGGCGCGGTCTGCTCTTCGGGCCATTGTGGTTCTCGGTAGTGCAATGCAATCACGCGGCCGAGTTTCCAGCCATGCTCCCCAAGGTTGCAAAGGACGACGGCGCCGACTTTGAATCTAAGATCAGACATTTTTACCCCTTGATAGATTCCCATTGCATCGGGATTGTAAAGAGCAAAGGAAATAAGCTGGTTCCAATACCAAGCAAGGGGTCCTAGTCGCTGAGCACGCAATACGCGATTTCATAAAATTTATTTTTGCACAGCGGCGAAATCGGCCATATGTGGATGGAGCAACCTGGTTCATTCTGAGCATGAACACCGCCGATTATCTATCAGTAGCTTCCTGCAATCTTAGCTTGAGCGGGACGGCCATGCGGACGCCTCAGGAAGCCTAGCAATATTGGTTCTGAAAAGCGTAATACGACCGTGACCATTGGTTAAGGCAAGATGCTTGGTGTCCGATTTGCCTGCGGTTTTTTGAACGGATTTCTGCATAATTATGCTACTCCTCGCTATTTTTGCGTCATTTAGAACTATTTTTATCTTACGTATTTGCGGATATATCTGACATCCTTTAGGTATTTCTTCGTGATACAGTCCGTAGAAACCTTTGTTCAAGCGACGACTCTTGGGGGACTTTCTGGTCGTAATGGAAGCACATTGCTCGCCATCGATGAAGCGCTCAATGTTTATCATTCAGCGGCCCCGGCTCGGAAGCGAACGGAGCTTATGAATCTTTCTACGGCAATCCAAGCGTGGCTCATAGAAAAAGAATCCAAGAAGAAGAGTCGGCGACGAGAAAGTATCATTGCGCTTGAGCGTCAGGTTCGAGAAGAACTCGAACGTTTCGCGCGAGAGGCTGAAGCTGAAGCGCAGCGCGTAAGGGAAGCAGAAATCGAAGCCTCGAGACCAAGATTGCGAGCCGGAGAAGATGGCTATGAGTATTTCACGCCGTCTACTGGAGCAGTTGTTGCGGCGAAGCCCGAAGATTGGACCATAGAAACCGATACTGACTCGCAGTGGCGCTATTACCGGAATACAGTCGTTCACGAAAATCCGAAATGGGTCGAGGCAGATGATTGGGATGACCTTATCGATGAGCAATCGCATCGGATATATTATTGGAATAAAATTACTAAGATATCTCAGTGGGAAAAGCCGATAGAGCTGACTGAAGAGAGGATTGCGGAACGTCAGATAAAGCATCTCGTCGACCGAACGAAATGGTTGCCTGACCACTATTATACCGTGACGTCGGAGTCTTCATTCACAGCTACGATGGTACCCTACCGCAAGAGTCTTTCTGAGCTCAACAGGTGGAAGGAAGACAACGTGGCTATCAAGACTCGAAAAGTCACTGATGGAGAGGGCAATCTATGCCTAACTATCCGAGAGGACGTTCAACGAGCAAAACTGACTGTAGGCCCTTTTTCTGAACGTGGCAAGGCTAAGATTGATTCCGCGACGGTTGACGCGTGGGAAGGCTTGCGAATCACCAATCTTGCCAACCGAGCCGTTGCCCAGGACATATCAAGAAAAGCGGTCATTTTGGCTCGTAGTTTGTTGCCTCTGGGGGCGTTCAATAATCGAGGCGGCGTGCAGCCTGAGCCAGCGACATGGAGTAGCAACCCCGGCGCTGATATGCAACGTGTCGAAGCGTTGGCCGCGAGCGTTCTCGGTGAGTCGACAGATTTCTTGGATGCCTTGGTTAGCAATGCGGCTTCCGTTCGACAGATCGGCGGTGGCGTTTGCTCGCTTATCGGGGCTCTTACTGCGGGAATTTTGACGATTATTGCGAAACCAGAAACAGAGATTATCCTCGGCTCGAGTTCGATGGACCATACTTTTTGCGTGATCAGTTACAAAAAATGCCATTGGATCTGTGCCGACCCGTGGCCCTTGGTCTCCTACCCATGCCGATGGGCCGGAAGCTACTTTGGCTTACAAGCCGGACCTTTCGATTATTATCTGAAAATTGACATTCATAAGCCCGTATTAATCCCATTTGGCGTCGCTGCAGTATCTGGTAGTTCTTTAGCTCCAACGACGGTGGCAACGGCAGCCAGCCAATTAGGACAGGTCAGCGGAGAGATTGGTCATCCTTACGGACATCTCACAAATGCAACGACAACAGACGAGGATGGAAACCTAATTGCTCCGGAGCGCTTCGATGACGTTCCGCGAATGGTCGATAAAACGGACTGGGGACCAGCTGTAGATCGAACAAGGGCCTATGCTTCACTCGGACCGGTCGTCTAAATATTTCATCTTTTTATACACTTGCCTTGCTCTCTGAGACCGACGCGGCTGAATGGCCCCGAAGGGGGGGGACGCTTATTTCTCGGCAAATCTGTCTTTGACCCAAATTGCGACGATGACGGCGTCATCGCGGGTCATGGGAACGGGCGGCATATCATCTTCTCCGAGCAAGACAACTTCAACAATTCGGTACACTGTGTAGGCGCGAACATCTTCCCTAAAGTCTCGAGTGGAATTGTTTCCAGCACCGCTTTTGAGATGACAGCCCGCACAATTCATTTCGTAAAGCGTGCGTCCCTGAGTAGAAGAAATGGTTCCAGCGTCTAGGGGCATCATGGGCGTTTCTCCGCCGTCACCCTGCACAACACCCGAGTCGACCATGCCCGCATCGACAGCCTGGTCACATAAACACTTTTCCCAGTTTTGTTCCGGCAAGGCGCAAAATTGTTGCCCTGATAAGCCATTGTCACAAATGCAGGTTCGTACCTCGGAAGGTTCACAGCTGTGTTCGGTGGAGCTACAGGCGAAAGTCGTTATGAGTCCGAGAATCATTAGAAATATCGGGATTCGCTTACCCATGCCCATCTTTACAAAACACATCTCGTAATATAGCCACTCAAATCATACGAATGAGTTCGGAGAATATCGGCAAATGACCACGGATCTCCATAATTTAGCTAGGGATTGAAGCGGTACTATCGTTTTAGAATTCACTCCACAAGAAAAGCGTTGCGGCCTTTCTCTTCACCAAAAAGAGACGTAACGCGAGGGGCTCTCATAAAGAAAAAGGGAAGGCGACCTAAAGAGGTTGAGGGTTTATACGATTTTCGGCAGTGTATGAATAGAGTTACGTCTAAGAATGTTTATATTTATAGTGGTTTGCGATGATTAGCTGATCTCTCGTTCTTGTTGATAAAACAAAGGAATCTGAGTCGCTGGGCCCTATCGAACGGGAAGTTCGCTGTGAGTAAGATGTTCCTCGGAGAATCAGATGTATACGCCGATTTCGTGGATTGCAGGGCGCTCTCCTCTCGGGAATTCGCTCATGAAAATGCTTACTTTGCGAGGGAGTTGGGAACATCGCGATGCATTGAAAGTCCACCTTGCGGATTCTGGATTCCTAACCTATTGAACGGGTTACAGGGCAGACTAATCAAGTAAGCGCACTTTGATGTGCAGTTATCTCATCTTTATAAATGATGAACGCGAAGAGTAAACAAGAACTCTACTCAAGAGAGTCCGGTGACCAATATGAAGCGCTGAGCATGATTGTGCGCAGCCGGCGCGCGCGTCTCGCGGCTCATCCGCTGTACCGCCTAATAGGCGATCGACAAACCATGCATCAATTCATGGAAGCCCACGTGTTCGCGGTCTGGGATTTCATGTGCTTGTTGAAAGCCTTACAGGCCAAAATGACCTGCACGACCCAGCCCTGGATTCCGACGGAACATGCCTCGTCTCGAGCCTTTATCAACGAGATCGTCGTTGCCGAGGAGTCCGATGTGGCTTGGGACGGAAGAAACCTGAGCCATCTCGAAATGTATATCGAAGCGATGGATGAGTCTGGGGCCAATACCAAGCCCATCAAGACATTTCTGAACGCTCTTCGCGAAGGGACGCCCGCCCTCGAAGCGCTCAAGACCTGCGGCGCTCCAGATAGCGCTGTGCGGTTCACGACTTCAACGCTTGAATTAATTGATAAAGGCAACCCGATTGAAATCGCTTCTTCTTTTACTCTCGGGAGAGAGGTGGTGATCCCAGCGATGTTTCGACCGTTGATTCGTCGAGTGGATGCCAATGATGGCGTGAGATCGCCTCGCTTGCGATATTACTTCGACCGTCACATCGAACTTGATGGCGAGCATCATGGTGAGCTTTCCAAAGCGATGCTCTGTCATCTATGTCAAGGGGATATGCACAATTGGCGAGTGGCGACGGATGCGGCGATTGATGCCTTAGATGCGCGGCATGGTCTGTGGGATAATGTCGAAAAAGAAATCTGTGAGCAGGTTCCTGAAGAAGTGCGTAAAAAAGCCGAAGTACGACGAGAAGCTTTTCTTTCGGCAGACAATCTACACGCACCGACTGAAGAAGCAGAGCGTAAGAAGGAAGGTTTTGCCCAGCGAATCATTTATATTGTTTCTTTGGTGATTTGCGGAGCTGTCGCTTTTCTGATCTTGGGTCCCCGGCCAGAGGGTATGAGTGGACAGTTGGATGTTTCGGGCTTGCCAGTTGTAAACGCAACTCTCAACTCTCTTTCAACGCTCTTGCTGATTGCCGCCTTCGTTCTGATCAAAAAAGGAGATGTCGAGAAACACAAAAAAGCAATGCTTGCCGCTTTTGGTGTCTCTGCCGCTTTCTTGGTGACTTACGTCATCTATCACTGGTTCAAGGAAGGCCCCAAAAAATACACGGGTGATTATCGCGGTGTGTATTTAAGTATCTTGCTCAGCCACATTGTCTTGGCGGTGTCTATTTTGCCCTTGTCATTGTTTGCGCTTTACCGAGGCTGGCACATGCAAGTGGCAAAGCACGTCAAGATTGCGAAGGTAGCCTTCCCGATTTGGCTCTATGTCTCGGTAACCGGTGTACTGATTTACGGGATGCTTTACTTTTGATTGCGCCTACAAGCCTTTCTTGGTCACAAAGTCTGCCGAACAATAACGTGTAGACTCTTGTCCGCGGCTTTTAGCGATCGTGCAAATTCGCTGTGGTCCGTAATAGGCAATTGGGACGTGGATTCTATTCATTCACTCAGGCACACTTCTTGCGAGGGTTGAGTACACAATCACTAAATTTTCACTATGTTGGAGTATAAAGTTTTGAAGAGAAAATTAATGACTATCTGTGGGTTAATCATGATCGCGTTTTCAGCGTTCGCTTGTCAGCCACCGAGTAAATCAAAAGTAACTGAGGACGTGGTGTATGCCCAAGGTCTCACACATTCCGATTGGCGCGCCGGTGATGGAAAGCCTATGGACTTGGTGTTGGATGTGTACGAACCCCTTGAGCCGAGCCCAACCAAGATGCCGGTGATCGTACTCATTCACGGCGGCGGATTTACCGGAGGGACGCACAAAAAACCTGAATTCATTGAGATGGCCGATTTTTTTGTTGAGAATGGCTTTGTAGTCTTCTCTATCGATTATCGAGTGGTTGGCGATTATGGCACTCTACCTTCGGACTATCCGGACCTTATGCTCGACGATGCTACCGGTAAGGAAGCCAACCAATGGTATGCATTGTATCCGGCTTGCCGCGACGCCAAAGCCGCCATTCGCTGGATTCGCGCTCAAGCAGAGGTATACAACCTTGATACAGACCGCATCACCGCGATCGGTGGTTCTGCGGGATCGATTCTGTCGGTCGCACTCGGCGTTTCTAACGAAGAGGACTGCGTGACTGAGGTGACCGAGCAGGAGGACCCAACACTTGCAGGAACCCACCTCGATCAATCATCCAGTGTCGACACCGTTATCGACCATTGGGGCGGCCCAATGATTGTAAAAATGTTGGAGATTATCAATCCGGGCGACCGGTTTGATGCAAGCGATGCCCCCGTCAGTATTGTACATGGAACGGAAGACCCCACTGTTCTTTTTGACGAAGCCCTTGAGCTGAAGGCGGAGTACGAGAGAACCGGAGTGGATTTCGCTTGGTATCCACTCGAAGGTGAAGGCCATGGTCCTTGGGACGCAACCATTAACGGTAAGAGCCTGTCCGAATTGGCGCTCGAATTTATCATCGAGCAGCAAGGTATGTAGAGTGACCCCAATGAAAATAAACGCACCCACCGCTTGTTTCCTGACTCTTTTTGCTGCTGGTATCTCAGGCTGCCAGTCAGTGAGTAATACTGATGAGCTTGCGGATGCCAGAACCGAAGTCGCTGATGGTGGACGTGAATCTGCCGATGCAGGGACTGAGATTACTGACGGCGGTAGTGAAACCGTTGATGGTGGCAATGAGGTGACTGACGCTGGCAATGAAGTGGCCGATGGGAGCATCGCTTCGCCTGTGGCTCGCATCCATGCCGACGGCACCTTTGAAGTGGAGGTCACCGAAGACCTGGTCTATGCACAGGGACTGAGGCATTCGGAATGGCGTACGGAGGACGTGACACCCATGGACCTTCTCCTCGACGTCTATCAACCGGTCAGAGACAACCCGCCAGCCATGCCGGTCATCGTCTTCATTCACGGTGGTGGCTTCAGAGGGGGGAGCCATAAGAAACCAGAGTTTCGTGAAATGGCGCGTTCTTTTGCGTCGCGGGGCTGGGTTGCTTTTTCCATCGATTATCGAGTGCTCTCTCACCATGGGACGTTGCCGCCGAACTATCCGGAACCGCCCATCGAGGTGCCCAATATGGATCGTCTTGACCAGTGGTATGCGTTTTATCCGGCCTGTCGTGATGCCAAGGCGGCCATTCGCTGGATTCGTTCAAGGGCAGGGGAGTATTCGATCAACACCGATTACATCACCGCGCTCGGCGGGTCAGCTGGCTCATTTATCGCAGTCGCTTTGGGTGTGACCACCGAAGACGATTGCGTAAACGATGTCAGCGAGGAGGATGATGCCACCTTGGGCGGCACCCATCTTGACCAATCCTCGAGTGTACGAACTATCATCGACCACTGGGGCGGCACCGGTATTGTGCAAGCCTTGGAACTCATGACGCCGGGCGACCGGTTCGATGCGACAGATGCATCCATTAGCATTATTCATGGCACACAAGACCGGACCGTGCCGTTCTCACAAGCAGAAGAGATCAAAGCAGAGTATGACCGTACAGGCGTGCCTTACGCTTGGTATCCGCTTGAAGGTGCGGGTCACGGTCCCTGGCGAGCTGAAGTGGATGGCAAGAATCTCACTGAATTGGCTTTTGACTTCATCGTCGAGCAGCAGGACTTAGAACTGGAATAGCTGGTCGAGCTTGCGCCACTTTCGATTCAAGAACAGCACTTTGGTCCCACCAAAGTGAAAGAACGGTCGCAAAATCAAGGACATGCATAACTGAAACTCCAAGCTCCGGGCCGAGTAGTTTCGTTTTGCTAGAGTAGTGAGTATCCTTTCTTTGTGCTTGGCCACAGACTTTTTGCGGCTGCGTTTGTCCGTCCAGCTGATGTGGATTTTGCGTCAGTCTCGACACTAATATCGCTTAGTGAAACAATGTAGAACAATGATGCCTCAAGGCAGGAATATTCCCGGACCTAATCGATTGTTAGGGATCGTATTGGTTGGCTTATGTGTTCCTATTGATAGCGCCGCCGCTCAACAAGACAAAGTATTCGAACTCACTCTAGAAACTGGTATGCGGTCAGTCGTCGTCGAGAGTGTCCTCGACATACAAATGAAGCACGCTATAAAGGCGGGTATAAATTTTGGCCTAAATTTGCCTTCGTTGGGCGGGCTCAAAATTGAATACGGGGCAAGTACCGATGATTTATTCGGTGTCATCGATTTCAATGGAAGTCTCGTTGAGCCTGTGAGGAATACACAAACCAAAGAAGTACTTCGATACTTTAGGCTTCTGGGGCATGTCTTCGAACTCGCGGAAGTATTCGGAATCGATGTAGGTGCATTGGGTGGCGTTTTTGCATCCTACACTTCGGAAGTCTACGGGATATCTGCCGAAACGACCAAACCTATTGTGTTCGTTCCATTTTCGGAAAGCGAGCGAGTTGCGAACATTGAGATGGCTGAGTCGATTGTTTTTCGATCACTCTTTGAAGAATTTCACTTGGGATATGAGATAGAAAAAATGTTCTCAGAGTACGACACTTTGAGTTTCTCAGGCTTTTATTCCGAAATCCAAAAACCTTACGCCTTGACGGCAGGAGATGTACAGCTTTCAAAGTATCTCCTCCATTGAAACTTTGATGCTTATGGTCTTGCGGCCCGGTACAGTCAAAATTCACTTAACAGTAAGGAGCGCTTCTTTTTGGACTATATTGCGCTCTCCGCCGGCCCGGGCTCAGGTAAATTGGTGGAAGAGTTTGCGTTAGAGTCTTCCTCTGTTTGGTTCTTCTCGCTTGGAAGTCAAGTTAGCGTGCGCTTATTTCGTTGGCTGTTTCTCAGGGCGAACATGAAGACGCGAAATTTCTTTTTTTCGGACTCGAAGAAGACAGTTAGTGTCAGTGACGGGTCCTTTGAAGTTCAACTGAGCCGGTGAATCATATTGACGACTGCTTCAGCGGCAATTTCAGCTGCCGGACGGACGCACTTTTCTGTGCCCCAATGAGTAAAGCCATGACCGCATTTTGCATGCACCCGGATGCTTGCGTTCAGTTGGCTTGTGCTTACTCGGAGGCCATCAACTTCACTGAGAGGAATAAGCGGGTCATTCGCAGCAAAATCTAAGGAGAGTTCAGTGGCCAAGAGTCGCTCGGGCTCAAGTTCGGAGGGTAGACCTGCGCCGTGCCAGACGGCAATGCCATCGGGTTGGATGTGTTGACTTGCTTTCAGTACGAAACGACCGCCGAAACAGACACCTAATAAGATCAGCTTGCCATTACATTTGTCGTCGGCAAGTCCGCGGGTACATACTTCCAAAAGGTCTTGCAAAACCAAGTCGTCAGAAATTTGACCCATACGAGCCATCGCGGCTGCACCATCTTGTGGAATACGAAGTGGACCTTTGCCGTCCCGCCCAAAAGGGTCCATCGCATAGACGAGGGCACCTTCGGCTGAGAACAATTTCGCATAATGATGGACGTCGTCGGTCACCCCAAAAATAGAGGGTACGACTACGACAAGAGGGCCAGCCTGCTTCGGCCTAAATGGGAACATCACGGGTGTATAACCAGACGAGTCTTTGGGAAGTTGCTCTTTACTCAATTTGCGCGCTCATTTTGTGTCGTTTTTGTCATTGATCCTAAAAACCGGTTTCAAACGGATAGCAAGGTATCACCAGTCAGCACGGAAAAAGCCAGGAGCAGGCCCAGTTGTTTTCCGTTCATCACGTGGCGAGGCTAGCGTGGTTTGGTGGGAGACTAAAGGGGGACTGGGCGCAGCTGAGAAGAGTGAAAGCCCAAAGAACCAAAAAACCGTCGCAACCCTTGAGGATCACGACGGCTTTTTTGAGCTCCGCAAGAGAGACTTGAACTCCCGACCTAGTGGTTAACAGCCACCCGCTCTACCAACTGAGCTATTGCGGACCAGGTCTTTCGACCGTGAGGGCGTTTCTAGAGGGAGAATTTCCTTGTGTCAAGAACTGGGTGTTCCATCCGCGCCGAATTTTCTGTAAGGACGGTACTCCATCATGATGCTTTTTCGCAAAAACCGGAATTTTCTCATCCTGATCACGCTTTTGGCCGCTTCCTGCGGCGGTACGGAGGAGCTTTCACCACCCGACGCCGAGATTCCGCTTGGGGCATTGAAGGTTCGCTGGTCGATTGAAAACGCATCGGGCGATGTTCTGAGCTGCGAAGATGTTGATGTCGACACGGTCGACGTGGCGATCGGTGGATCACCAATATCCGTGGATTGCAAAACCGGGGAGACCACCTTCGAGGGTCTCTTGCCTCAAAGATATCCTGTTGTCGTACAATTGATGTTCGGGCCGGTGGTACTCGCAACAGGGCTCGGTAACGGCGACGTTGAACCGGGAGAGACGGCCGAGGTTGATATTGTTCTCGAGGCAGAACGCAGGAACAACGATGTCGGAAGTATCTATCTCAAGTGGCGTATCGATGACCAACCGCCCGCTCGACGTTGCGGCGAACTAGAGGCACTCACGCTGCGAGTGACGGCTGAATCGTCTTCAATTGACCCAACGCTTACTGCCGATGTGGCGTGTACTGATGGTGAGATGACCATTACCAATGCAAAACCGGGAAGCTATGATCTTCGCCTCACCCTTGAGCGACCCGATGGTAGCAAAGTGGTCAGCCTTTTGACGGGGAATTTTCGCGTTGTTTCGGCGGGGACGACCAATTTGGGACTTCTAAATTTCACGACGGTACTCACTGGGGGCGGCAAAATCTATGCACAGTATACGATAAGCAGCTCCGTAGCGACGACCGACATTTGTGATCAGATCGGAGCGCAAGAAGTTCGAATGTCGATACGAAGTATCGACGTGCAAACGCAAAGTACACGACTGGAAGGAACAGAGACATCGACGTGTCCAAAAGGTTATCTGTCTCGAGACAAACTTCGGACGAATCTCTACCTCGTTCAGCTCGAGCTTATGGACGGTTTTGGAATTATACTTACTTCGAGCACGGTCCGCGACATACCGGTGACCTTCGGCCAAACGTCCACGGTCTCAATCGACTTGGTTCCGGAACGCTAGCGACGCAAAGCGGAGTATCGCGAGCGCTGAAAATCTTCGATAAATAATCCTGGGTCGATCGGTTGTTGGTCGACTTCGATTTGGAAATGGAGATGAGGACCGGTGGTTATGCCTGTACTTCCCAACAAAGCGATATTGGTTTCTTTCGAGACTTGTTGTCCTTCTTTTACAAAAATTTCTGAAGCGTGACTGTATGAGGTGACGATTCCGTGACCGTGGTCGATGGTGACATAATTTCCATTGCCCCGGTCATAGCCGACCTTTTGAACGACGCCTGGGCCACTGGAGAATAATTTTGTTCCCTCGGCAGCGACAAGATCGATACCTGCGTGATGCTTTTTGATGCCTAGAATGGGATGAATTCTCATGCCGAACTTTGAGCTGACTAAGGCGCGCTTGAGAGGGCTCTGCAAAGAGAACGTGGTTTTGAGCGCGAATAGATGCCTAATCTCTGACTTTTGATCGTAGCTTGTTTTCAAAAAGCGGGAGAAAGTAGCGTAGGAACCGGGTTCGTCGAGCTTTGCGAACCGGGCTTGATTGAGCGCATATTCAACCAAAGGCCATTCTACGAATAATGAACATAGCGCAGCGTCTTCACTGTTAAATCGTCGTGATAGTTTGGCCAAGGCTTCTAATGCAAATTGCTGTCGAAGCTTTGTGGTTTTGACAAGATTGAAGCCATCCATTTCGACTTCGGCAAAAGAGCGATGGCTCACTTCGGTCAGTTCGAAACTCATCACCTGAGGGCGGCGCTTTTGGAAGTGGGTGAAACGAACCAACAGTGCTCGAGCGCTTGCTGTAGAAAGTCCTTCGTTTTTGGTCTTTGTGACTAGGTCTGACTCTTCTTGTTCTGTTGAATTGTCTCCTTGCGAACTTTTCTCGAATATAGTCCAAAACCAGTGCTTGTCCTGGTCGGCAGAAAGCACACTTTCTTTCGCGGTAGGCGAGGGGGAAATCGTCGGTGATGTGGTGGAAAGAAGTTGAAACAAGCCAACCACAGCGAATCCAGAAAACAACACTGTATTGATTGTTTTGCTATTCATGATTGGACGCTCCAGACGCTGAGATTGATACTGGGGTACGCGTGAGCGAGAATGGTATCTGGCACGTTTGATCGGCCAGACGACGTGGACGCCCGAAATGTTTGTCTAATTGTGTCCGCCAACTCGACAAGAGACCTTACACCCGAGAATTAAGATTAACAGAACGCGTAAAAAACAATAGAGCGAGCGTGGAATAGATTGGCGAAAATCGGGCTGATTCTTCGGAATTGTTCCAGAATCGTGAGGGTAATTACATCGAGGCGTTTGATTCCATTTCCGGAGGGGAAGGGCTAGCCCCAGTCAAAATGCAAATGAACGTTTTTAGTCAAATTCTCTATGGTTACCTTGACAAACTTACGGTCGAACACGTCGAGGTCGGCTGCGACTTGCTTAACATTATGAGCTTGATCCGGTTGTTTTTTAGATATCGTGTCGCTGCAGATCGTGCGGCGCGACGGCTCAGAAGTTTTCACGTGTAGGTTAGAAGAGTCGTGCCTCTTCGTTATCGAGAAAGGGTCTGTGATCTTCCAACCACTGATGAAGGTTCATGTTCATTGAACCGATGGAATTGGATAGTTTTCGAAGCTCAATCTCAATTTGTTTAACGGTTTGAAATCTTTGGTTTGGATTTGGCATACGGCACAAATCCAAAATGGGGAGTAATTGTGGTTGGAGTTGGTAAAATAGCATCCTGATCTGTTCTTGGTTCGGCGTGAGGATGCTTTGCATGATGGAGATGGGGTCGTTTCCGACGACTGGCGGAGTGTGCGTGACGAGTTCGTAAAGAATTGAGCCCAAAGAGAAGATATCAGACCTGCGATCTAAGCGTTGTCCTTGCACTTGCTCGGGGGACATGTATGCTGGCGTCCCTTTCGCAACATTATTCATGGCGGTCTGATAGGGGTTTATGGTCGTCTTCGCGACGCCGAAGTCGAGGACTTTAACTTCGCCCTGACGACCTATCATTATATTCGCGGGTTTGAGGTCTCGATGCACCAGATTGATAAGCTCGCCTTGTTGATCGCGGAGGTTGTGCGCGTAATCCAGTCCGGCGCAAATCGCGATCATTGCGTCCAAAATAACGCCTAAAGGCAGACCTATTTTCGCTTCCGCACAGAATTGAATGATTTGCTCGACACTCCAGCCATCAATAAATTCCATGGCGAGGTAATATGTACCTTCCACTTCGTCGAACTCGTAAGTTTGAACAACATTTCCGTGTCTCAGTTGTGCGCCAATGTGAGCTTCGTTGACGAGAGATTCTAAGGTTCCATCTGTTTCGGCCGCGTGTGCGTGGATGAGCTTTAACGCCACCAGTTTTTCAAATCCGAGCGCACCTCGAAGACGCGCTTGATATACTTCTGACGTTGCACCAGCCCCTAAAAATTGGTCGAGGGTGTACTTACCGAATTCATAGTTCTCCTCAGGCACAGCGGGGGTAAATCATGGATTTCATTGATTGTCATCGAACGGTTTTGAAGAACACGGCTCGATGAGAGCTCTCATGGTCTCTAAATTGCCGATTTTGGTAAAATTTGTGGATGACAATTATAAAGTCGTGTTTCTTATCAAGACCGTGAGTGTTCATAAATACATGGTTGTTGATTCTGAGGGGCAAGACGTCGATTTGTCGGCGTATCAGGGTAAATTACTGCTCATCGTCAACACCGCCAGTAGGTGTGGCCTGACGAATCAATATGAAGGGTTGGAGCAGCTTCAGCAGGCGTATCAAGACAACGGATTCACCGTTCTAGGGTTTCCATGCAATCAGTTTCTTGGGCAAGAGCCCGGTACTGACGCTGAAATTCAAGCCTTTTGCAAAACAAACTTTCAAATCTCATTCCCGGTGTTTGCAAAGATCGACGTCAATGGTTCGAACACGCACCCGCTGTTCAAGTACCTAAAGAAAAAGGCTCCTGGGCTTTTCGGCTCGAGGAAAATCAAGTGGAACTTTACGAAGTTCCTTGTCGATCAAAATGGCAAAGCGATTCGGCGCTATGGGCCGAACGTGCTTCCCGAAGATATTGAAGAAGATATCGCGGAGGAGCTTGGTGTAAAAAAAACCGTAATGGGCGGCCGCGCAAAAGCTAGTCTCGCCCCGAGCGTCTCCTCATAACGGCAATAAAAAAACCGTCTGTCCCTTGTTGATGTGGATATAGGTTCGTCAGGGACTCAACCCGTACCATTTTCGTATCGGATACAAACGCGTCAACGACACTCTCGTTCTCCTCCGTAAGAAACGAACACGTTGCATAAACGAGAACACCTTCGGGACGAAGCCGCGCGAAACCTTCTTTCAGAACTGCGCTCTGTTGAGTCGTCCAGTCTAGTAGGTTCTGCGGGGTCAATTGCCACTTACGGTCAGGACCGCGCCGCCAAATCCCTGACGCCGAACACGGGGCATCGACAAGTACACGGTCAAATGTTCCCTCGAGAGATGTTAGGGATAGGTTTACGGTCTGAATACGATCGAGATGGGTTCGCTTTAGACGTACTTTCAGGTCATCGAGGCGTTGAGCGTTGATGTCTGAGGCGACAATGTCTGCTCGCTCCATGGCAAGGTCGGCGAGGGCAAGTGTTTTACCGCCGGCACCTGCACACAAATCCAGAATGCGCTCATTCGGTCTAGGGTCTACTTTCGTAGCAATGATTTGACTGCCTTCATCCTGAACCTCGTACAGGCCATTTTGCCATAATGGACATCCGCGAATGTCGTGGCGGTTTTTTAGAATGAGTCCGTGTGGTGCAATTCGAGTCCTTTCGGTTGCACATCCTAGCCTTTGTAGTTCGGAAGCTAATTTTTCTCGAGAAATGCGGTGACTACGGGTTCGAATCGTGACCGGCCCCGGATTATTTAAGGCTTCTGCGAGCTGCGCACAAAACTCGTAGTCGTATCGAGCTAAAAGCGAACGGGTTGCCACAGACGGAAATGAATATTGCGTCCGGAGTTTTTCGAATGGTTCTTTAGGCCAAGATGTAGAAAAACGGTGAAACGCATCCCGACTTGAGTGGTCGATGGAGCTGAGCATATCATTGAGCGTCGTCCCTTCGACGATGAGTTTATAGACAATAATTTTGTGCTTTACCGATTTTTCAATCTCGTTCTGTGCGAGCTGATATTCAATCCCGGTGAGATGACAACGTACTCCATGAACGTATGTCGCGATCGATTTACGTTCTTGGTTCGTAAGTTTTGGATGCGTCCGGAAGTACCGCTTTGTGGCCCGGTCGGCGCTCGCGTTTGTTTGTTCGATCTCAGTGAGGATTGCGACCGCATGAGCGATGATTTCATTCATTGCAGGTGGATTAGGTGCCAGGAGCCCACTTGAATCCGGGCGCGCCATCGATGCCGCGTTCTTTTCGGATGTATCCAAGGAAGGGATTATTCAACAGCTCTTCCTCAAGTGTTGTAACGGGCCCGTGACCGCTATGAACATTGAGGTGCCCTGGGAGCTCCATGAGGCGCCTCAGGCTTTCTACCATAGCTGTGGGCTCACTCATCGGAAAGTCAGTTCGACCAATGCCACCGCTGAACAGAGTGTCGCCCACGATGATGTCAGAGTCATCATAGTAGCAGCCTTGTCCAGGAGTGTGGCCCGGGGTCGAGAGAAACTTAAGTTTCAACTCGCCGAGCATGATTTCGTCACCGTCCACGACTTCGTGGTCGACGCGTCCGCATTCTCTATTTAGGTGCGGCATTCCGAACATCGTGCCTTGCATGGGAAGAGTCTCAAAGAGAGGCCATTCTTTCTTCGGGAGATAGGTTGGAACATTCCAAACGTCTTGCAAGAGCCGCAAAGCACCGGCGTGATCGATATGGGCGTGCGTGAGAAGAATCATCTTGATATCTGGTGCAGGTTCTATAGCTTGAAGGGCCCTGAGGAGTTCTTCCGATTCACCGGTATCAATAATCGCCGAATGACCGGATGCAGGGTCCGTGACCAGGTAGGTATTGACGGAAAACATGCCGACTGTAAAACACTGAACCTTCATTGGAGCTCTCACCCTATGTATCCGATCATATACGTGGACTGGGCAACTCAAATATTTGTCATTTAGCGGCGATATGACTCAATCTCTGCCCTGAGCTCGCTTAGGGTTGAAATGCCCTCGATATCCAATACGCTCGTCAGCACAGAGCGAGTGACCGAGACATCATTTCGAGTTAGAAATGCGTCAAGTGCGCGATGTCATTGCGAACACTTAGAAAAAAGAAATGCAAAAGAGTAGGGAGAAAACTAAGACGGATCTAAGACGATTCTAAGCATACGTCTTAGCGGTTCTGCAGCTCCCCACAGTAATTGGTCGCCAACGGTAAAGGCTGACAAAAAGTTAGGCCCCAGGTTCATTTTATGGATTCGTCCCACCGGTATTTTTAGGGTTCCCGTCGCATAGGTTGGAGTGAGCTTGTGAATCGTCTCTTCTTTATTGTTCGCAATAACTTCGGTCCAATCAGAAGTATTCGCCATAATGGACTCTAACTCGTTGAGAGGAACATCTTTCTTGAGTTTGATAGTGAAAGCTTGACTGTGACATCTCATGGAACCAACTCGTACACAGATCCCATCAACGGGAACTTGCGGGCTCAACCCCAGTATCTTGTTGGTTTCGGCGTATCCTTTCCACTCTTCCCGAGTTTGACCTTGGTCGACTGCCGAATCGATCCAGGGTAACAAGCTCGCGGCAAGAGGAGCACCAAATTCGCTGCAGGGAAAGCTTGATGAACGCATGGCGTTCGTGATTGTTGCATCCAGGTCGAGAATTGGAGTATTCGCTTCTGCGAGGCTTACCTGTCCTGCGTCTCCAAGTATTTTCATTTGGTGAACAAGCTCCTTCATGTTTTTTGCACCAGCCCCCGATGCAGCTTGGTAGGTCGCTGCAGAAACCCATTCAACGAGGCCTTCGCGAAAGAGACCACCGATAGCCATCAGCATAAGGCTAACGGTGCAGTTACCACCGATGTAGTCTTTGACACCTTTAGCGAGTCCTTCCTTTATCTTGTCTCCATTGATTGGGTCGAGAACGATGAGTGCGTCATCGGACATACGCAAAGCACTTGCGGCATCAATCCAGTAACCTTTCCAGTTGGACGCTCTAAGTGCAGGGTGGATAGATTTTGTGTACGAACCACCTTGGCAGCTGATGATGACATCCATATCGCGAAGCTGATCGATATTATTTGCATCGAACAAGGTTTGGCTACCCCATCCCAAATCGGGGCCAGGTTGTCCGGCTTGTGAGGTCGAAAATAAAGAGGTTTCAACGAGGTCAAAGTCCCCTTCTTGAGTCATGCGATCAACTAGGACGGAGCCAACCATCCCTCGATACCCAACAATTCCAAGCTTAGTCATACGCCTCTCCTAGCTCAATGGTAGACAAAGGTCGAGGGGTGACATGAACCCTCTGCAAAGCTTAGTGCGTGATCATTTAGTATTTGACTGGTTGTCGAAGTTTCTTAGTAAGACTTTTCTTGGTCTTATTGTCTAGGCGCCGTCGCTGTGACCCTTTCGTGGGCCGAGTGGGTACTCTAAATTTCGGACGAAACATCGCTTTGCGGATGATGGTCTCGAGTCGCTCAAGTGCGTCAGCTTTATTTTGAGCTTGGTTCCTGCTCCTTTGTGCTTTGATAATGATGGTGTCATTTTTTGTCACCCGTCGGTCCTTGAGGTTTTGAAGTGCTTTTTTCAAATAAGGAGGCAGCGTTGAATTACCAAAATCAAAGGTCAGCACAATGGCTGAAGAGACCTTATTGACGTTCTGGCCGCCGCTGCCTTGGGCTCGAACAGCAGAAAAATTTAGATCGGCGTCGAACACACATGTTCGGTCGTCAATCTTGATGACTGGGATAGAATCATTCATGGCACCTAGTCTTTAGTCTAGCACATCGACAATAATGAGGTCTTTATGATAGAAAATCAGCGAGAATTCCGTGGGTATTTGTTGGGATGCAAGAAGCCGTTTAGGCATGTTGTCGCTGTTGATTTCTGCATCGTGTAGTTCCATTCCGGAGGATGTTAGCCCACCGGAGGACGCACCTAGACTTAGCCCCAGGAAAATTGCCTGTGATGGGGATGGCCCAGAGATTGGCGGCCTCGATTTTTATTTCGACTCTTTTTCAAATTGGGGACGACAGACATGTAGACAACGCTTTGAGCAGAGTGGATGCGGACTGTCTATCTTCAGGGATTGTCAGGATTCACAAAGGCAATGGGCGGGCACAATAGATAAGGACCTTAGAATTTCGATGCGGCCCGTGTTTCGGGATGATTCTGTTATGCCAGCGGTATGCCAAGGTGTCTTAGAGGCCGAGCGTTTCGTCGCGGAGACATCAGGTAGTGCTTCAGAGACACGCTATTTGGCACAATTGGCATGCACCAATTTGCCTGGGGTAGCGTTTCTCAGTCTTGAGTCTCAGCTTTCTAGTGAATTTCATCGGCCTTACCGGCGCGAAGATGCTGTGCAGGTCGCACGTGTCACCCGAACGTATCGAGATTCGATCTCGGATGCAATCTTAGTGCCGTCGGGTGATAACGAAGAACTTTGGGTCGTGTATAGAGGTGACACACAGACAGATGGTTCTGAGGCATCTCTCTCCATACATTCGGTAACGGACGAGTTTTCGAACAGTCTTTTTCGCAGTTCTAAACAAATCATCCCGCTTCCGAATCTTCAAGATATCGCGATTGCACCAAATAAGGAATATGTCTGGGCGGTGGCGGGACCTGAGCTCATAAAGATTCGCGTCGATACAAAGGAACAAACCAAATTCAATATTGTTGAAGATGTCGACTGTAATGGTTCGAGGGACAATATTGAAGTGATGGATAGCACTTGGATCGCAGTGGCCGCTGACAATGAAACGATTTTTACGGCCTCAGACTATCGGGAGGGGACTCTGACAAACTATCTAATGCGTCAATGGCGTGTCACAAGTTCGACGGCAGCTCCTGATTGCGTTTCTGAAGTACAACTCACTGAGCCTCTCGGCCGGAGTGTGCGACTGAAGAAGTACGAACTTGCTAGTTTTGCGGAAACGAGCACCACGATGTTCGTGTTAGGCGAAGACCCGTTCACATTTCATAGGCTGTTCCGACTGGACTTTTCGCATGACGGAACCGAGCCGGAATTCTCCCAGGTCACAGATCAAAACGTTTTTGATTTCCACGTCTTCGCAGACGAAGGCCAGATTGGTGTTATCGCAAGTGATATGCGTGTCTACCAGGAAATGACCTTCGAAGGGGAATTTCAACGTGAGACTCGTTCCGCGTTCCCTTGGCTTAGATCGCCCACTTCTTTGGCCTATGATGAGGTCATGGACCGAATCTTTGTGGTTGGCTATGATTTTTGCGAGGTGACAGATCGTCCAGAGAATGACCCTTGTAGGAACCCTTTTGGTATGGATGATCAAACTATCCGCGTCATGGCTGCTGGAAGTATTGACAGAAGCAGTCGCCGAACAGCGCCAAATAAGATTGTGTTTCGTGATTTCGAAAAGAGTACAACGCTGAACTTCCCGGCGCGCATCGAATACAGCTCAGTTGCCCAACGGTTGTTGGTCTTCGACACCAGCCAAGCCTATCTCTACATCGTCCCTGCACCCAAGTGATGGCTGAAAACAACAATAAGCACTTCGTGTTCTCGCGTTGAAATCGCCAAGACAGGCGAAAACGGGGTCTAAACCGAGGGTTTTAAGCTCTTTTACGCTTTCTTTGTCGCCTTTTTACGTATGCTCAAACTGTCTGGTTGTCAGAACCGGGTTGGACCTTTACCCAGTGGGCTCTCATGAATGCCGACGCAAAATTTCCCAACGTGCCCATGCCGTTGCAAAAAGCCATGACCGGTCGTGGCTTTTCTCAGCTCACACTCGTGCAACAGCAAGTACTTCATTTGCATTCTGAGGGATGCAATTTGCGAATTTCTTCTCAGACAGGTTCCGGTAAAACCATCGCTATCGGCCTCGCACTCGGAGAGACGTTACAGCACATTCGTGAACCATGGAAAGCAGGTCCTCTCGCTTTGGTCGTGGCGCCTACTCGTGAGCTCGCCGTCCAGATTCAAGGTGAGCTGTCGTGGTTATATGCGGAGTTGAAGTATGTGAAGGTGTCCGTGGTAACGGGTGGAACTGATATTTTCCGCGAAAAGAAAGCGCTGAGGGACAGACCCGTCGTTCTCGTAGGCACTCCGGGTCGTCTATTAGATCACTGCCGTCAAAAAACTCTCAAGTTGAACGAGACTCAGCACGTGATTCTTGATGAAGCGGACCAAATGTTAGACATGGGCTTTAAAGATGAACTTGATAGTATTGTCGAGCTGCTACCTTCGGAACGCAAAAGTCATCTCATCTCTGCAACCTTCCCAAAGGAAGTCAAAAGGCTGGCGGATAGATTTCAACCAGATGCCGTTGTCGTAGAAGGAACCAAACTTGGCGCGCCAAATCAGGATATTGAGCATATTGCGTATCGAGTTCGCTCTCGCGAGAGATATGGCGCACTCGTCAACTCATTGCTGCTTGCGCAAGGAGAACGATGCCTTATTTTCGTACGACGTAGAATGGATGCCTCAGATCTTGCTGAAATGCTTGCTAGCGATGGTTTCAGTGCCATGCCATTTAGCGGTGACCTCTCGCAATCACAACGCACTCGCACTCTTAATGCGTTTCGTAAAGGCGTTGTGAATACGCTCGTAGCGACGGATGTAGCAGCGAGAGGTATTGATGTCGCGGATATCTCTTCTGTGATTCACCGCGATTTACCAATGGACTCTGAAACGTATACGCATCGAAGTGGTCGTACGGGACGCGCTGGAAAAAAAGGAAAGAGTGTATTGCTTGTTCCGCCGGCGGGAGAGCGAAGAATACGCCGCCTGCTTGGCGAAGCGAGCATCGAAGCGACGTGGCAATCGGTTCCTCAGCCGAAGAAAATTGAGAAGACTATGGTCAAACGCGCTCGTCGAAAAGTTCATGCGCTCATGAAAGAAGAACCACAACTTTCTGAGCATGATTTAGATTACGCGAAAAGCTTATTGGATGAGTATGACGCGCGAACCTTGGTTGGACTTTTGATGGAGCTGGCAGTTCCTGTTCTTCCACGAAAACCGGCTTCGGTGGCTGAGGTTGACGCCGACCGCAAAGAAGGTAGAGGCAAAAGAGATCGTAGTAACGATAATCCGCGCCGGGAAAGACATAAAGAGAAACTTGATAACGATTATGTGCCCTTTGTTGTTCAAAAGGGACGAGGGCAGGGGGCCAATACCAAGGTATTATTAGCGAAAGTTTGTGACCGTGGGCAGTTCTCCAGTCGCTATGTCGGTGCAATAACTGTTCTCGATGAGAAAAGTATCGTCGACATTTCTGTTGAAGTGGCAGACGCTTTCGAAGAGGCTCCTCCCGCGGAAGGTAAACATGAATCTTGGGAATTTACGCGGATGAATAAACGAGGCTCAAAATCTAAATCCAAAAGAGAAGGCTCTGAACCTAGACCACGTCGAAAAGCGAAATCGGGACGTCGTGGATTTGATCCTCGTGGTTCTGATTCAAAACGCAAATACCGAAAAATCGGCGAAGAGAGTGGTCGTGGTCGAAGAAACGCTAAACCGGGTAAGAAGGGACGTAAGCCGCCGGTCAGAAATAAGCAGCGGAGTAATAAGCGATAATTAATCCACTGGCTTTCGCCAAACGGTCGCAAGCCATGGCTGTTGGTCGCGAGGTTTTCCGGGTGGTCGAAAATAGTGTTCGATTTCAACGAAGTTTGCCTGCGCAAGATATTCATTCCAGGTCGACCGGGAAAGAAAGGCTCCGTATCGGTCAGGTGTGAATTGTTCGAGGTCTGGCCCTCGAGGATTTGAACAAAAGAGAACTCCGCCGGGCCGCAGCGTGTCTCTGATTTCAAGCAATACGCGCGGCAGTTCCTGAGTCGGGACATGGAATATTGAGGCATTTGCGAAAACACCGTCGAAGTTCGCCGAAGGTAAATCGAGTCGAAGAAAGCTTTGGTGAAGCACTTCGCATCCGGTATGCGTGCGCGCCATACGAACGAATTCTAGGCAGCCGTCGAGCCCCACCGGTTCGTGGCCTAAACTACGAAATGCAGCCAGATCTCTGCCCGGACCACAGCCAAAGTCTAATATACGGTAGGGTAATTTGCTTTCAATGTGTCTCAGAAATGCTTCTCTGTTTTGGCTGACGTCGTGGTCTTTTGTTCCTTCCCAAAAATCTTCCGCTTTTTGCTCGTAGTGAGAAATAGTCTTTTTTTCGAGTGTTGTCAGTTCTGAGGCGGATAGATTTTGCAGGCGCTTAGGTTTCATTATGTACTCGTTTCTGTTTCGAGGCTGCGGAGTGATTTTTTGACTGCATACTCACAGGAATTGTTCTCCAAGACATAGTCACTAAAGGAACAGAGCCAGGAGCCCAAACGAAAATCCGGATAGTACCAAAGCGGAAAAACATCCGACATAAAGAGCTTTCAACCCAACTTTACGTAGAGTCTGAAGATGAACGCCCAAGCCAACGCCTGCCATAGCCATTGTGACCAAGAATAGTGAGACTTTCGTAATCGCTTTGCTGAAAGCTAGCGGCTGGTCCGCGGTCCCACCAAGGATATTTGAGGTAATGGGCAACGTGAAATCAGGAATGAGATTTAAGCTGTTCGCAATCGCGAGAGTGATAAACCCGAGAATGAAAGGCGGAAAAAAAGTAGACCATTTCGTTTCTTGAGCCGCGTGCTCGTCAGTAGTTTGTTGTTTTGTTCGTGAGTACCACGCCCCCAAGAGGACCATAAGAGGTGCGAGAAGCAGCACGCGGACGAGTTTAACAATAACCGCAATTTCTCCTGCTTGATCGCCGTAGGCGAATCCTGCGGCCATAACCTGCGGCGTTGCTTGGATAGCGATGCCTGCCCAAATCCCAAATTCATCTTGGGACATGGCGAAAAAGTGTCCTAATACAGGGAATGCGAAGATAGCGATCAGTCCAAAAATGGTTATCGTAGTGATAGCAAATGCAGTGTCATTATCGTCAGCTTCAATGGTCGGTGCTGCCACTGCAATGGCGGTACCTCCGCAGATTGCCGTTCCAATTCCAATTAAGATTCCAAGTTTTTGGCTTACGCCCATTTTTTGGCAAAGCCATATTGTGAGAGCAAGAGCGACGAATACGCAGAGAATAGATATCCAAAGGGCTTGAGCCGAAACTTCGAGTACGTATACAAAGTTCAACTTCGCACCCATGAGTACGATCGCAAATGGCAGGATTTTCTTTACGGAATATTTAATGCCGGGATTCACGATTGAAGGCAGATCAATCGTGTTTCTAGCGATCATTCCAAGAATGATCGCGATAAGGAGGGCATCGATTGGATGACGTCCATCAATCGTGAATGGTGCAAAAGGGAGACCATGAATAAAAAAGGCAGTGACCGCGATAAAGGCGGTGAGCAATACGCCAAAAATACTTTGCCTTGTTTTCATTGGGTGACTTCACTCAACCCGGCTGAGACCGAGTACCTCAGTCCCTATGCGAAGATTCGTTGCTACGTCAATTCTATCTCGAAGCTTAGCCAGAAAGTTAGAGACTCGAGATATGTAGTTTTAATTCTTGCTTTTGCTCAGGCATTGATAGGGCTTGAGGCGGGTCGAAAAATGGATCTTGCAGATAAATGATGTAGTTGATGAAAAATCACTGCCCTAATCGAGGCGGTGACCGCTCGAGTTTTTTGAGCGCCTCAGTTAACTAGATGGTCAGGTACGCACGAGTATTCAAGCCGTGAGAAAGCCAATTCTTGTCCTCGTAAAAACCCTTGTTCGTGGTCGGAATGCAGGATTCCTATCGAGTTAGTTTATTTCAGTGTGTTAGGGTGAAAAGGCATGAAGTTAGATCCGATCGGGGTAGCCGTCCCGTTTTTTATGGCGCTAATCGGACTGGAATGGGTGATTTCGGTCGCCTCGAAAAAGAAAGTGTATCGACTCAATGATACGCTTACGGATTTGTCATGCGGCATTGGCGATCAGCTTCTGGGCTTTCTAGCGAAAGGCACTCTCGCCTTCGCTTATGTTTGGATTTACGAAAATCTCCGAATCTACACTTTTGAAGCGAATTGGTGGGTTAGTTGGGTATTCGCAATGCTTGGGGTCGATTTTTTCCATTATTGGTACCATCGCTTTAGTCATCGGACGCAACTTGGCTGGGCGACCCATGTCGTTCATCATCAAAGCGAAGAATATAATCTGGCAGTGGCTCTACGGCAATCGTGGTTCGCGAAGTTCTACAGTTGGGTGTTTTACATTCCTTTGGCCTATCTGGGTGTGCCTGTTGAACTGTATGTCGCTTCTTTTGCTTTCAATCTTCTTTACCAATTCTGGGTCCACACACGGTTGATAAATCGGCTACCGGCGGTCTTTGAGTGGGTATTCAATACGCCGTCGCACCACCGCGTTCATCACGCCATCAACACCAAATATCTCGATAAGAACTACTCTGGCGTTTTGATCTTGTGGGACCGTATTTTCGGCACATTTGAGCCCGAAGTTGAAGAGCCGCTGTATGGTACGTTGAAACCAATACAGAGTTGGAGTGCCGCTTGGGCCAACGTTTCGCCCTGCATGAAATTATTAAAAGACTCTCTTTCGGAAGAAAGGCTTTTCGATAAATTAACTTTATGGGCTCGTCCTCCCGGCTGGGACACCCGCACAGCGAGGGTCATTCAGGTGCCTAAATTCCCACCTGATGGTCGTGAATATGACGCAAACCCTCGTCGTACTGCAATGATGTACGCCCTGATCCAATTTGGACCTATTTCTCTCGTACTCACGACTTTGCTACTGATCCCCGACCAATGGCCTTCTCATGTGGCGTGGATTGCGGTCATCTATGGGTTTTGGACGCTCGTGAGCGTAGCTGCAATTTATGAGGAGAGGCCGTGGGTGCGTTCGTTCGAAGTAGGGCGCCTGCTCGGAGTTTTGTTAGCGGGACTTTGGATCCTTTCGAATTATTCGAACTCAACGATTGGTCTGGTGACAGGAGGAATCGTCTCTTATTGCTTTCTCGGACTCGGAATTTTCGTGGTGACGCACTTTGCAGGCCGTTCTCGTGTAACTGCTTAGAAGCTTGTGATAGCGCTCACACCGCTTTTTCGTGACATACCAATGACAATCTGGCGTCACACTCATGACTCAAGCGACTTCGTGTTCGATTTTTGCAAGAATTTCTGGACGGAAATAAGCGAGGTAGTTAGGAGCTGTTTGTCTCTTTTAATTACGAGTGCGTGAGGCGAGAGTGGGTAAGGAAAAGACAATGTACCGGATCATACAAGCGATATTCGTAGCCTTTTTTTGCACCACGGCTGCTCTCGCGCAGGCTGAGGGATTTTCAACAAAAAACGCCACGGTTACTGAAGAAAGAATCGAGCCACCAAAGTCGGCGCTCGCGAAAGGAAATTGGGAATATCTCGAGACCAAAAAAGGAATCAAACTCTATCGAAAGGAGGTCGGCAATAAAGGGCTTTTTGCGGTTCGTGGTGAAGCGATTGTCGATGAGTCGGTCGAGAAGATCGCCAGCGTACTCTATGACGAATCTCGTTGGACAGAATGGACTCAAATCGCATCAGGACGCCTCCTCAAGCTGCGATCAGACAATCGTAAGGTTGTCTATCAAGCGTTCGACCTTCCGTTTATTCTGAGTGACCGTGATGTCGTTTATACGTTTGGAGTCTGGAAGCTGCCGGATGGAACGACCTATATCTCTGGCAAAACTGAGGCTGCAGACGAAAACGTTGGCCCGGACACCATCGGTGTTCGCGCAAAGCTCATAGCGGGCGATTGGTATATGAAACCGCTGTCGCCGAAGAAGACCCGAGTCGTTTTAGAAGTCCTCATGGATCCTCGGGGCAGTCTCCCAGTATGGTTCGTGAACATCGTTCAGCGTGACTATCCTGTGCGTGCACTCGGTGGACTTCAGCGACAGGCTGCGAAGAGCGATATCAAACCCTTTTTACCCAGGCAGCTCACGAAACTGACCCGCTAGATGAGCGAATCACAGAAAATCGTCATTTCAGCTCTGTTTTCTCCTGGTAGGTTACTGCGGTTTGCGCTAACTCGTCTGTCCTCATGACCGCTTTGTCCGCCAAGCAGAAGAAATACCTAAAGGGAATGGGACATGGTCTCAAAAGCATCGTTCAAGTTGGATACAAGGGCTTGACGGAGGCCGTGGTGTCTCAGATAGACCAAGCGCTCAAAGATCATGAGCTTATCAAGATTAGGGTTGGTAACAACAGCGAGCAGGGGCCGAAAGAAATGACTTCGACTTTGGTCGAGTCGTTGAGTTGCCATGTCGTGCAGACGATTGGTGGGGTAATACTGGTTTATCGCGAAGCAGAAGAGCCCGAGGACCGCGTCATTAAACTTCCCAGGGCGTAGGTGACTAAAAATCGTTCAAACAATTGCAATCGCTCTTTTTTTTGTATTTATCGTCAAAAACCGATTGCCTCATTTCTCTTATTGTTTCAAGCGCTTGCAGTACCATTAGATGGACGCACTAAGCGTGCCGACTTTTGTTTGAGTTTTGAGATTGCATTTTATCGAATAGGTTGGTAGTTGCCTCTTGTGTTCAACGCGAACAACAATGTAGCTCTCGCTAACAACGGCACCTGCTGTTGTTGCTGCTGCTGTTGTTGATAAGCGGGGACACTAATCCAAACAAAAGAATAGGATTCAAACTCCCCGGGGAACCAGCCGGTGGAGTAACGTTATGTTCGCGCCGTCTGAGCCCTGAGGGAAAATAGACGGAGCAGAAAATGACAACTTTACCTTTAGTACATATACTTTTTGAAAACGAAGCTTGGTTAGAACCCCTGGAGACAGGTTTAGCAGCGGAAGGGTTCTCCTTTCGGCGCGTTAAACTCAATGAAGGAATCTTGGACCCGAGCCAAACACCCGCGGAAGGCATCTGGCTCAACCGCCTGAGCCCGTCTTCCCATACGCGTGGACATGACACCACGGTGGCGCTCGGGCGGGAATTTCTCGCTTGGCTACACGCTCACGGTCGCAGGGTGGTGAACGGTCAAAATGCATTTGAGCTCGAAATGAGCAAGACGCGTCAGGATACGGCGCTTCGTCGACAGGGTATTGTCACACCGAAAACGCTACTGGCGATTGGCCACGACCACCTGGTTGAAGCTGCAGCGCAGTTTCAAGGGCCGTTCATCACGAAGCATAATCAGGGCGGTAAGGGGCTTGGTATCCAACTTTTTCATTCTGTCAGCGCATTCGAGAAATATATTGAAAGCGACGCGTTTGATGCTGGTCCTGATGGCAAGATCATCCTTCAGCAATACATTAAACCGCCTCAGCCATATATTACCCGAGTAGAAATAGTCGGCGGTCGATTTGTGCTTGCAATGCGCAGCTCAACTGAGCAGGGCTTTGAGCTTTGCCCCTCTGATGCCTGCCAAGTACCCAGTGCGGGTCCGGACGTTTGCCCCGCTGACGGCGGAGGTTCTAAGTTCTCTCAATCCGATGTCACCGCCGACGACCCTCTCGTTCAGCAATATATTCGATTGTGCAAAACTGAGAACATTGAAGTTGCGGGTATCGAGTTTGTAGAAGACGAAAATGGTCAACGCTACACTTATGATATTAATGGCACAACGAACTACAGTGGCGTGTTTGGTGAAAAAATTGGAGTCGATGGGATGAGAGAATTCGCTCGATACCTCCGAAGCACAGTCGCCCCAGCGCTTGAACGGACAAAGGTTACCGCGGCTTAGGGGCGTGTTTCGCCGGATAAGCTGTTACACTTGCAGTTGATGAAATGTCCCTGCGGTACCAGCTTACTTTATTTCGTTTGTTGTGGTCGTTTTGTGGAGAGTGACGAACTGCCTATCACGGCCGAACAGCTTATGCGTTCGAGGTACACTGCTTTTGCCAAGCGGCGATGGGCGTATATTTCTCAAACGCAAACAGAGCCGTTCGAGGGCACAGGCGATGCCTCGATCAATTGGACCAAGCTGCAAATCCACTCGACGGAGCGCGGAGGCGAGAACGACTCCGAGGGGTGGGTGACCTTCACAGCATCTTTCGAGCAAGCGGGAAGAATCCAAGAAATGACGGAAAAATCTTATTTCCTGAAAAAGGAGAAGAGATGGCTATATGAGCCTTCGAAATCTCTCACTGGGCTTCCGAAGGCTCTTATCGTGGGATGAGAGATTAGTCCGCTGCGGCCCGAATACCGCAACGAACCCAATCGCCAGTGACGTCTGTGAGTTGGGCGCCTCTATCAAGCTGGATATATGCGATAGAACTCGTGACCGTAACGTCTCGGATGGCAATAGAGACAGTTGCAGACTCTGTGCCGGTAGCGAGCGTCATGCCGCTTTTGTCTCGCACATACGCCGTCACGTCTATAATTCCTGAGCCAGCGGTTCTTGACCCACAAAAAACCGAAACTTTTTCGTTGGGTTGTAATTCAATCTTGTAGTGGTCGGTATCACCGTCGGGTAGGGCCGAGATGATGTATCCCGCTCGATCCGAGTCTCGCAGCGGGAGCTCTTCTGCGCCTTCTTGGGTGTTGTTTCGCATGTCGAGCATCTCCGCGGGATTTTCGTTGAAGATAAAGTTTTTGACGACGTAATGGTCATTGGCGCCCGCAGCGTCACCAGGGTGCGCTAACCAGAGAAGGTATTCCCCTCCGGGCAAGCTCGGAGACATTCGAAAGAGTGTCTGATCAGCATTACTTATTTTAGCGCTGACGGTCGAACCTGAAACGTCAGTGAGCCATATGTCTCCAAGTCCACTGGTGGAGCCATAGCCATTCGGTCCAGCAGGCATAATTTGGATCCGGAAATTCCGAGCCTCTCCGGGAGGAATGGTCACGCGGTACACGTCCACATCGCCGTTATCGGTCAGCGTTCCGAGCGCGTATCCAACAGGACGGCTTCCAGCAGTGAAAAAGCTAAAATCATTGGCACTTGCTGCGTCATTGCCGCGTTCGGCATCAACTGTGACGAAATCATTATTTTCCGTAATGAAGCGATCGACTTTCACGAGATAGCGAAATCCAGCGCCTCCTTCGTTGTCGCGGTCTTCTCGTGTAGTGGAAAAGTCTTCGACTTTGAGAAAATAATCTCCTGTGGCTGCGACGTGGTAGATGATTTCTGAATCTGAGTTGATTCCCGCAATGTCATCATCATTTCTCGCCAGTTGCTCCATACTGCTGTTGTATAAAGTGACAACGGTATCCAGGTTATTAACCTGATTGGAAGAAACGCGCTCTGTGGTGATCGCTATCCAATCACCCGCGGTTCCTTGAAAGCGAAAATAATCGACGTCTCCGGGAGGGTTGATCGCACCCGATAGTTTGCCATTGATGTCCAGCTCTCGAGCCTCAGCAAAGCTGTCGTTATCGTCTGTCACAGGGCCGGTATCTGGTGCCATCCCGGCGTCCATAATCATTTCTGCGGCATCGGGGTAGATAGGCGCCGCATCTGGATGGACTCCGCTGTCGGTGTTCGTCGGCACTCCTGGGGTCGGAGTCTCATTCCCATCCTCACTTTCCGAACATCCGAACATAACGACGGCAGAAGACAGAGCGACAAGCTGCAAGAGCCTGAGACGTATTAGATTTCGGTTTAGAATCTTACTTTGATTAGCCACAAAGCTGGTATAACACAGCTTTTGGGCGGTTTTCCATAAGCGGTGAAAAGTCGATGTCGGGGAACTCCACCCTGAAGCTATGGAAGTTTCAAGGCAATCGTGCCACCAACGATGACATCGGAAGCAAAAGATTTCTTTTTAGAGGAAGGCAAATTGGGCATCATTCGTTCTGGACGATAGCTCACTCGTAACTCGTTTGATTGCGGAACTTTTTCAAAAAGGTGTCCTGCTAAAACATAGTCTCTTTCAAGCGGGTCGTCGCGTTCATCTTTCCTCTGGATAAGTACTTTGAATAGCGCTTTTGTTGTTTCACCGGGTTTGATGGTTACATAATCATTCTTGCTCGGGAGTTGAACTGAGACGTTGTGAGCTTGACCACTCGTGAATCGCTTTTGCTGATTCTTTAGTTCAACCAAAAAGTATCGCTCGAGTTGAGCGATTGTAGCTTCTTTACGACCCACGTTCTTGCAATGCACTGTTAATTCGCACTGTTCGGACTCTGGGTTGAGCTTCAGAGAGAAAGAGAGGTCTTTTTGGGTAAACATGAAGTGGTTGACTTTAGTTGGCGCGATGTTCGTTTCGAATATCAGATACGCGATTAAACCAAGCGTTCATGGCTGGTCGGGCTTCAACCTGGCCGAAAACAGGAAAATCGCGAACACAGGAGAGCGCACCATGCATAGCGACGTCTGCCATAGAAAGTTTATCACCGACTACGAAGTTCTTGTCGCCGAGCCATCCTTCGAAGCTATCCAAACACTCTTTTACCCAGGCGTGCCCGTCGGTTCGATTCGCTCTTTTCAAAAGCCTTTTTGAAATCATATACATGACAAAAGAACCGCCAACTCTGACACCTAGGCCTTGTAGAGGTCCAAAGTTACTTTCTCTCGCGACGACTGTCGCTGCTTGCGCGGCCTCTTTCCAGGTTCCGTAAATCACTGTCGGAAGGGCTGCGATAATTTCGCTGTCGACCCAGTCTTCAATTTCAGCACTCCGTTTTGCTTCGTCTTCGTCCTCTAGACGGTAACCGTGTCCGCTCGTGTACTCTTTTTCGATATACTCTAGGATTCTCGTCGAGTCCTGGATCACGGTATCGCCGACCTCAATGATAGGTACTTTCTGAGGCGTACCTTCAGGAAGTTCTGGAAGTTCTTTTTTGCTTCGTGGACTCACTTCGACCTTCGTGTAGGGCACTCCGGTAACATCTAGGGCGGCCTTTACTTTGTTACAGAACGGGCACAGTGAAAATTGATATAGGGTTACTGAATCTGGATTACTCATACATGGCTCCTGGTATAAACAGTTGGCATTGCCTCTATAGGCAGTAACAGATGACATGAAAAGTAAATAGTTGTGCGTTGAAGAGGAAAATCAGTCTAAGGGTATACTCTGATGCATGCGGTTCGCGTGAATGGATTCGAATTCCCTTGGATTTGACTGATTTTGCGCTCTCTTTCGCATTCCCACGCGTCGGGCGGGTCTGCTGCAGACCATCGCTCAAAGAAGGCGTGTTGTTTGTCGCGAATCAATTTCACACTTGGATAGGCTGCGTTCATGTAAAGATAAGTTCTTGCGATATCGCCGCGTATCTTTGTTGCAGGCTCCACGCGTCCAAAGGCGATTTCAAAATCGCATGTGCCAAAGGCTCTCACTTCCCCCTCGACTAATCCGAAAGGCTTATTGCCACGGAGATTGTTGAGTTGTCCGACTGCAGGGAACAGATTGTGAAGGTCCGAAAGCATCTTGCGAACTATAGGGTCTACTTTCTTGGCACATCTTCGGCCTCGATAGGCTTTTCCTTTCGAGTTGATACATCGGGGATCTCCATTCTTCCAGGCACTCGAAGTGCGTCCTAGAATAGACGCTGGCACCACATGCTCCCATTCTACTCGCCGAATTCGTTTCGTTGGCTTTTCTGGCTGAAATGAACATTTCGAAAGTTCTATATTGAATTCAGAATCAAAGGGACATCCGCAGTACAGTGTTTTTCGGTGGTTGCGATATATGACCTTCATCATGCGTTTTGCTTTTGAAAAACTTTGAATCCGCGCATTTTTAGATACAGGAGTCAGCTCACTTTGCTTACAGGCGGTGCTCAATCCTGAGGTGATTACGAGACTCCAAACGATGCAAACACCAGATTTCACGAGAGATAGTGTACCTCAGACCTGCCTTTTCTCGGTAATTATTGGCTTTTTGGGGTGGGAGTCTTTGGTATCCGCCAGAAAGTGGATAGCAAAGCACGTAACATCGGGAGTAACATCAAACAAATGAAACGACTCGCTCACGTTGTTGTTGCTGCAAGCGTATTATTTGGCTGTGGATCGGACAATACGCAATCACTAAAGGCAGGTGCGACCGTTGTTGATCCAAATGAGCCGCGGACACCTGAATCTGATTTTCGTCTGCTTGATGTAAATACGGCTTCGCCCACGTATAATACCGAAGTTTCGCCGCGAGATTATATTGGAAAAGTTTCAGGCTGGTACTTCGGAAGAGCAACCTGAACGTACTGTCAAAGCCAGTTTGGCTTTCTCGACCAACTTCAAAAAGAACTTTCCTCGCAGGATACGCCCGTAGAGATTCAAATCTTGGGAATCAACGAAATCGACAAAGCGAGTGGTAATGACTCGATTACCGATGGCCGCTCGCTGCCATGGCTACAAGATACCGGAGCTGTTGCTGTCACTTCGGCTTGGCAACATAACCTCAGAGATGTCGTGATTCTGAATACCCGCAATGAGCGAGTTGCTGTTTATGGATTGACCGAAAACAGCCTCGGTGACCCCTCGAATTACGAAACACTGAAACAGCTCTTTTTAGATGCTGCGAACAGTCAGTAAACTGAGCTCTATTTCCCTAGCACGACCGCCAATAAAGCTTCATAGACAGAGTCTACCTACGGTTATAAGCTCAGACTGTGAGCGCAGTCGAGGACAGTACCCGAGACCAACAAAGAAATATAGATGAAACATCGCGATTAGATTGGAAGCGCGTGTGGGCCCTAGCACGCCCCGAGCTTCGAAGTTTGGTCTGGGCAACACTCGCCTTGTTGGTGGGGACAGGCTCAAGCCTCGCTGCACCCGGCTTAGTTGGTATGCTTGTGGATGGTGTCACTAAAGGTCAGGGCCGAGAAGCACTCAACCAAGCTGCCCTCATTCTCTTAGCGGTTTTTGCGGTGAGTGGTGTCGCGACAGCTTTTCGCAGTTATTTATTCACTGTGGCAGGAGAGCGGATTGTGACTCGACTACGAACGCAACTCTATCAGGCGGTGATTCTCCAAGACATAGCGTTCTTCGATGAACGTCGGACAGGAGAACTCATGAACAGATTATCTTCTGATACGACT